>Ga0189279_100110_pt1 | contig 34781 bp, 29 predicted proteins | sample N26B6minimetaG_FD_130324 | JGI IMG/M metagenome (GOLD analysis project Ga0189279, IMG submission 130324) | Marine microbial communities from the Costa Rica Dome - N26 B6 mini metaG | ecosystem: Environmental > Aquatic > Marine > Oceanic > Photic zone | place: Costa Rica: the Eastern Pacific... | reverse complement strand
TGCCGTTGACCGGGTCGCTGACGACACTGCTCGTCTTCGTGATGGCGAGCGTGGTCGTCGGCCGGCAAAAATTGATATCGTGCAGCGCCATCCCCTGCTGCCCGGGGTTCGACGGGGCAAGGCCGTGGCTGCCATAATCGATGACGATCGTGTCGATCGCGGAGGCAAAGGTGACCACGACGTTGCCCGCGGCCTCGCCGTCGGCCGACAGGACGTCGCCATAGGCGCTGTTTCCGATGACATAATTCGCGCCTCCGTTGGTAAGCGTCGGATAGACCGTCGTTCCGCCCAGGCGCCCGGTCACCGTTACGCGATCGGCGAACTGGCCCGACGCATAATCGATATCGAACAGGCGGAACTGCGCGCCGGGGACCGCCGTCGCCAGGCTGATGGTCGACGTGACGCTGCCCGAGCGGCTGGTGAAATCGACGAGCTGGAAGATCGAATATTGCGCGGGCGAATAGCCGCCGGTGACGACGTTCTGGCGCGTCGGCGACTGGCCGCCATAGGTGGCGTTGCTCAGGAAACTGCCGCCGCTGATCGCAATGTCGATCGACGCCGTGCCGATGCCCGTCAACGTCGTGCTGGCGCTCGTCGTTCCCGCGGACCAGCTTATGCTGTCCCAGTCCCACAGCGCGGTGCCGGCGGGGCAGGTCAGGGTCGGCGGAACGCCCGCGACGCGGCTTCCCGACACGGTAAAACTCGCGCTGGCCTGGTCGTCTTCGCCGGCCGCATCATTGTCGGGGGTCGAATCCACATCGGGCGCCGAAGAGGCGACGATTTCCGCGTCGTTCGCGACGGTCGCGCCCGAGGTCGCGTTGACGCTGCCGCTGATCGTCAGCGTGCGCGTCGTTCCGGGCGGCACGCTGCCGACGGTCCAGAGGCCGGTGCCGCTGTTGTAGGTGCCGAACCCCGATGCGCTGGCAAAGGTAAAGCCTGCCGGCAGGACGTCGCGCACCGCGACGCCCGTGGCGGTGACGGGGGACCCGCTCGCGTTGGTCACGGACAGCGTATAGCTGATGCTTGCGCCGGCGGTCGGGCTGGCGTTGCTGACGCTTTTCGTCAGCGACAGGTCGGCATAGTTGGACGGGAGGCTGGTCAGGTAGAGGTCGGCTCGCTGGAAATTGCCATTGTCCGCCGACGGATATTGGTCGCAGATTTCCAGCCGCCAGGTGCCGGCGGCATTCTCCCCGTCGAAAGCCGACAAGGCGGCATTGGGGCTGAACTGGTTCTGATACGGCGGCGCACTCGTGGAATGGGTCGTCGTGTTGCCGTCGGTGTTGACCGTCTGCGCCGCTTCATCGTCGAGGCGGACGTTGAAATTGTCGCCCGACAGGTTCGACGTGTCGCCGTTGACCAGCTGGACCCGCGTTCCCGTGGGCGATTGCAGCGTGATCCGCAGATCGCCGCGCCAGCTGTGCGTCGCCAGCACGCCAAGATCGACGTCGGCGATGAGGAAGCTGCTTCCGACCGAGAAGGTCCGGACGAGCGGCGACGAGCAGGGCGTCGAGGAATTGATCGTGCCCGAGCTTGTGTTGCTATAGGTCGTCGTGGTCTGCGCTGCGGCCGGTGCAGGCGCGCATATCAGCGCCGGCGCGGCGAGGCTCGCCAGCACCTGCAACAGCGATTTTCGCCAGCCCCCACGCCGGCGATAGAGGCTCTGGTCCCGCCCTATCATGCGGCCCCTATGCGCCCGATATGGCTAACGATGGGTTAAGCAGGCCCCGTGTTCACGTGCCCGTCTGCCAATCGCCACGGCCGGCCATCCATGCGGCGATGGCGGCGACCGCCGCCGTTTCGGCGCGCAGGATGCGCGGGCCCAGCGTCATTCGGCGCGTTGCCGGGCTTTGCAGCAACAGATCGCGCTCGCGGTCGGTGAACCCGCCCTCGGGCCCGGTCAGGATCGCAGCCGGGGCCGGGGCGGCGAGGCGCGCGAGCGGGGTGCCGCCGGCTTCGTCGGCGAACAGCAGCGCGCGTTCCACCGGCCAGCTCGCCAGCATCGCGGGCAATTTCACCGGGTCGGCGAGTTCGGGGAGTGCGGTGCGACCGCATTGTTCGCAGGCCTCGACGATTTGCGCCTCCAGTCGCTCGCGCTTGACGCGTTCGACAATCGTGCGATCGGTGATCACCGGTTGCAGCCGTCGCACCCCGAGCTCGGTGGCCTTTTCGATGATCCAGTCGAGCCGCGCCTTCTTGACCGGCGCAAAGCAGAGCCAGAGGTCGGGCACGCTTTCCAGCGGCCGAGTCTGCCGATCGATGCGCAGCGCGAGCGATCGTTTGCCGGTATCGGCGACGGTCGCCAGCCACTCGCCGCTGCGATTGTCGAACAGCAGCAGCGGATCGCCGGGCTTCGTCCGCATCACGTTGAGCAGATAATGCGCGGCGGCGCCTTCGATCGCGGGGGCCGAATCCGGGCCGAGCGGCTGGTCGACGAACAGGCGGGGCGTGCTGGCGGGCGGCCAGGCGGGTGTCGCGGGCATCGCCGGGCGATAGCAGAAGCGCGCAGGCGCGCCCATAGCGCGCGGTGGGAATCGAAAACGTCCCTTTTTGGGTCAGATGCGCCCGTTTCGGTCGCTGCGGCGCGCGCCCGATTAGCCATTTGGTAAGCAGTTTGCCCGTAGGTGCAGCGTACCAGACGCGCATCTGTGTGGGCCGCGCACCTGGTCGTAGAGGGGATTAGTGACCATGCGAGGGACCATCATTCGCCGCGTCGCCCAGGGCGCCAGGACGCTTCTTCGCGACCAGCGCGGCAATGCCTTCATGCTGACCGCGGCCGCGGTCGTGCCGCTGATCGGCATCGTCGGCTCGGCGGTCGATATCGGCCGCGCCTATATGACCCAGCTTCGCCTTCAGCAGGCGTGCGACGCGGGCGTGCTCGCGGGGCGCCGCGCGATGGCCGCCGGCACCTACACCGACGCGGCAGAGGCCGAAGCGGACAAGATGTTCAACTACAACTTTCCCGCGGGGACCTACGGCAGCGAAGGGGTGACCTTTTCGTCGCAGGCCAGCGGCAGTTCGGACGTCGTTGGGACCGCGAGCACCAGCCTGCCGACCTCGCTGATGAAGATTTTCGGCTTCGCCGATTTCGACCTGGCGGTGAACTGCACGGCAAAGCTCGAAATCTCGAACACCGACGTGATGCTCGTCCTCGACGTCACCGGGTCGATGGACAGCACGAACTCGGGCGACTCGGTGAACCGGATCACGGCGCTCCAGAACGCGACGATGGACTTTTTCGATACGCTCACCAACGCCGACATGGGCGACGGGCGTCTCCGCTTCGGCGTCGTGCCGTATAGCTCGTCGGCGAACGTCGGCGCGATCCTCTATGCCAAGGATCCCGACTGGCTGTCGAACAGCGTGACCCTGCCGTCGCGTACGCCGGTTTTCAAGGTGACGTGGGGGAACGCCTCGTCCGAAGAGGACGACGATTATTCCGACGGCGCGACGACCTATGAAAATTGGAAAAACTACGACACCGCCTCGGCGAGCAGCCAGTCCAAGTGCGAAAATCTGGAGCCGCCGGCCGACACGACGCCCTCGACGAGCGGTTCGCCGAAATCTAACCAGACCGCCCAATATGTCGACGGCGACGGCAATCGCATCACGACCTACGACACCAACCAGACCTACACCTATTACAATTACCAGTATCACTGGGAAAAGAGCGGGCGGAACTATGTCTGCCGCCTCGAGCGTCGGGTTGCGACCTTCACGCGGACGCACACCACGACGGTCACCGAGACGCCGGTGCAGACGTTTGACAATAAATATACCTATCAGGACCGCGCGTTCGACGTCAGTGCGGTGAAGGACGGGACGAGCGCTATCGTTACCGATGTCGGCGATTCGGGGACGCAGCAGACCAACTATTGGGGCGGGTGCGTGATGGAACGCGCCACGACCGATTTCGACGACGACGAGAATGCACCGTCCGGCGCCTATGACATGGATGTCGACAGCGCCCCGACGAGCGACGATGCGACCAAGTGGAAAGTGCTGATCCCCGAGATCGCCTTCCCGCGGGCCAGCTATCCCTCGTACCAGCCGTCGACGAGCGGCTCGAAGACCGTGTCGTCGAGCGACGTCACGAAGAATACGAGCTCGAACGGAAACTGGCAGAATTATTCGAAATATTGGGTGAACGGCTGGGGCGTCTGCCCCGCTCCCGCGATGAAGCTGACCACGATGACCAAGGCCGACCGGTCGAGCTTCGACACCTATATCGGCTCGCTGAAGCCGCTCGGCGGCACCTATCACGATGCCGGCATGGTCTGGGGTGTGCGCTTCCTGTCGCCCGACGGCATGTTCGCCGACGAAAACGCCGAAGCGCCCAACAAGCGGCCGATCGGTCGCCACATCGTCTTCATGACCGACGGCCAGATGGCCCCCAACATGGGCAATTTGTCGTTCCAGGGCTATGAATATCTGATGCACCGCGTCGGGGGCAGCGACGACAACGACCTGACGTCGCGCCACAACAACCGCTTCCAGCAGCTTTGCTCGGCGGCGAAGAACAAGAATATCACCGTCTGGGTCGTCAGTTTCGGCACCTCGCTCAGCACGTCGCTGACCAACTGCGCCAGCCCGGGCAAGGCGTATCAGGCCGACGATGCCGACGCGCTCAACGAGAATTTCCAGGCGATCGCGCGGCAGATTTCGAAGCTGAGGTTGTCGCAGTGATCCGCGCGCGGTCGATCCTGCGCCGGCTACGGCGCCATCAACGGGGCATCGCGGTGGTCGAGTTCGCGCTGACCGCCCCGGTGTTCCTGCTGCTGCTCATGGGGATCTTCGACTATTCGTGGCAGATGTACGCCAACCAGGTCCTGCAGGGCGCGGTCAGCAAGGCGGCGCGCGACGCGACGCTCGAAGGCAATGCCGCCGACCAGTCGGCGCTCGACGCGGTCGTGCGCGAGCGGGTCCAGAATGTCTTTCGCGACGCCAATGTCACCTTCGTGCGCAAGGCGTATAACAGCTATGACGAGGTCGGCGATCCCGAGGCCTTTACCGACGAGAACGGCAACGGGGCCTATGACAGCGGCGAATGCTTCGAGGACGTCAACGGGAACGGCAGCTGGGACACCGATCGCGGGATGGACAACAACGGCGGGGCCGAGGACGTCGTCCTCTACACCGCGTCGATGAAGATCAAGCGCGTGCTGCCCGTGTGGCGCATGCTCGGCCAGTCGCAAGAGGTCACCCTGACCTCCACCACCGTGCTGCGCAACCAGCCCTATACCACAAGCACAGAGACGAGCGAGGTCATATGCGACTAGGATCGTTTCCGATCCGGGCGGGGGCCGTCGGCGCCCGGCTGGTCCGCGACAGCCGCGCGGCCGTCTTGGTCGAGATGGCCTTTGCCATTCCCTTTCTGGTGCTCGTCGGCTTTGCCGGGCTCGAGATCGCCAATCTGACGCTGGTCAACACGCGCATCAGCCAGATCGGCCTCAGCGCCGCCGACAACGCGTCGCGCATCGCGTTCGGCAGCAACCTCGCGCAGCCGCAGGTGCGCGAACTCGACATAAACGAGGTCTTCACCGGGGTCGATCAACAGGCCCGGGGGCTCGACTTCGCCCAGCACGGCCGGATCATCCTGTCGAGCCTCGAGCGCAATTCGGACGGGGGCCAGTGGATTCACTGGCAGCGCTGCTACGGAAACCTGCCGGTCTCCTCGAGCTACGGCGCCGAGGGCAAGGGCAAGACCGGGACGAGCTTCAAGGGCATGGGACCGAAAGACCATGAAGTCACCGCGGCGACGGGGACGGCGGTCATGTTCATCGAGATCGCCTATGAATATCAGCCGCTGCTCTACGGCGCCTGGCTCGGTCCCCGGACCATTCGCTCGACCGCGGCCTTCAACATCCGCGAGGGCCGCGACCTGTCGCAGGTCTATGGCCCGGGCACGAAGGCCAGCTGCAGCTAATTCCTCCATTTATCCGTCGTGCCGGCCCTGCTATCGCGCGGGCGATGACCGCGACCCATACGCCCGACAGCCAGCACCAGGGTTTCCTCGCGCTGCTTCCCGCGCGCGCCCGGCCCTATGCGCTGCTCGCGCGCTTCGATCGTCCGATCGGCTGGTGGCTGCTCTACTGGCCCTGCGCCTGGGGCCTCGCGCTCGGCGGCGGCGCGCGCAGCCACTGGACGCTCTTTTTCTGGATGCTGCTCGGCGCGGTCGCGATGCGCGGCGCGGGTTGCGTCTATAACGACATCGTCGACCGCGACCTCGACGCGAAAGTCGCGCGCACCGCGTCGCGCCCCGTCGCCAGCGGAGCGGTGTCGGTCGGGGCGGCGCTTGTGTGGGCCGGCTTGCTCGCGCTCGTCGGGCTGGTCGTGCTGCTGCAACTGCCGCGCCCGGCGCAGGTCGTCGCGCTGGCGAGCCTCGCGCTCGTCGCCGCCTATCCCTTTATGAAGCGCATCACCTGGTGGCCGCAGGCGTGGCTGGGGCTCGTCTTCAGCTGGGGCGCGCTCGTCGGCTGGATCGCGGTCGGCGGCGGTCCCGGACTTGCTCTGCCGTTGCTCTACGCCGGCTGCATCGCCTGGGTGATCGGCTATGACACCATCTATGCGCTCCAGGATATAGAGGACGACGCGCTCGTCGGCGTCAAGTCGGCCGCCCGGGCGCTGGGACCGCACGTCCGCAGCGGGGTCGCGCTCTGCTATGCCTTCGCGCTCGCGCTGTGGGCCGGGGCGCTGTGGCACGTGCGGCCCGACCCGCTGGTCTTCGTGGCGCTGCTCCCCGCCGCGCTGCACCTGACGGGGCAGGTGGCGACGCTCGATCCCGCGAACCACGCCGATGCGCTGGCCAAGTTCCGCAGCAATCGTTTCGCCGGGCTGCTCGTCTTCGCCGCGATGCTGGTGGTCGGCAGCGCGGGCTGACTATTCTGCCGCGAGCAATTCCTCCGCACCGCCGAGGTCGACCGAGACAAGGCGGCTGACCCCCTTTTCGACCATCGTGACGCCGAACAGCCGGTGCATGCGCGCCATCGTCACCGCATTGTGCGTGACGATCAGATAGCGCGTATCGGTCTCGCGCGTCATCCGGTCGAGCAGGTCGCAAAATCGTTCGATATTCGCATCGTCGAGGGGCGCATCGACCTCGTCGAGGACGCAGATCGGCGCGGGGTTGGTCAGGAACAGACCAAAGATCAGCGCGACCGCGGTCAGCGCCTGCTCGCCGCCCGACAACAGGGTCAGCGAGCCGAGCCGCTTGCCCGGCGGCTGCGCCATGATCTCGAGCCCGGCTTCGAGCGGATCGTCCGAATCAACGAGCTCGAGATGCGCCTGCCCGCCGTTGAACAGCGTCGTGAACAGCCGCTGGAAATGACCGTTCACCGCCTCGAACGCGGCGAGCAGGCGGACGCGCCCTTCGCGGTTCAGATTGCCGATCGACCCGCGCAGCCGGTTCACCGCCTGTTGCAGCTCGTCGATCTCGGCGGCGCTTTTCTCGCGCTGGGTGTCGAGCTCGGCGAGTTCGTCCGCCGCGACCAGATTGACCGGACCCAGTCGTTCGCGATCGGCGATCAACCGGTCGTGCGCGGCCGATTCGGTCGGCGCGGCGCCGACGCCGTCGCTCTCGAACCCGACTTTCTGCGGCAGCAGCGGAGGCGGGCATTCGAAACGCTCCCCCGACACGCGGCCCATCTCGATCCGGCGTTGCTCGGCGTTTTCGGAACGGGCGACCGCCCCGGCGCGCGTCTCGCGGGCCGCGGCCACGCGCTCGCGGATCGTGGTCAGCGCCGCTTCGGCTTCGCGCAGCGCCGCTTCGGCGTCGCGCTCCTGCGCTTCGGCGGTGGCGACCCGATCGCGCAGCTCGGCCTGCCGCGCTTCGGCGGCGATGCGGTCGGCGGCGAGCCGGTCGGGCAGGCCGGCGATCTTGGCGGCTTCGGCGCCCAGCGCGTCGTGGCGCTTGTCCATGTCGGTAACGCGGCGCGCCGCCTCGCCTGCGCGCGCTTTCCAGCTCTTTGTCTCGGCGGCGACCACCGCCTGTCGTTCGCTCAGGCTGGCGAGATTGCGCTCGTGCGCGGCCAAGGCGTCGCGTGCGGCGCCGGCATCGCTGCGCGCACTTTCGGTGGCTTGCTCCTCGCGCTCGAGCGCCGCGCGGGCGAGGCCTTCGTCGGGAAGCGCCGCGAGCGCCGCCGCTTGCGCCGCCAGCGTCTCGGCGGCTTCGTGCGCCGCGGCGGCGATCTCCTGGCGCCGCCGGTCGAACAGCGCGGTGGCGTCGCGGTGGCGATCGAGGGCCGCTTGCGCCTGGTCGGCGGCGCGCAGGGCGGTCCGCCGCGCCTCGTCGGCTTCGGCAAGCCGCTTGCGCGCCGCGCCCGCGGCCGCGGTGCGTTCGGAAAGCGTCGTCGCCATCGTCTCGCGGCGGTCGCGCAGCTCCTGCACGCCGAGTTCGACTTCGGGGCGCTGCGCCGCGAGCGCGTCGAGGCGGTTCTGCCGCATCAACCGCTCGCTGGCGGTCGCGCCATCGCCGCGCGTGACGAAACCGTCCCAGCGCCGCATCACGCCGTCCAGGGTGACCAGGCGCTGGCCGACCGCCAGCGGCTGCCCGCCATCCTGTTCGGCGACCGCGACTTGCGCCAGCCGGCGCGCGAGCGCTGCGGGGGCGTCGGCAACTCCGGCGAGCGGCTGCGTTCCGGCGGGCAGCGCCGGATCGTCCCGACCGGTGTCGGCGCCGCGCCAGCTTCGCGCCGCGTCTTCGCCGGTCCCCGCGTCGAGGTCGTCGCCCAGCGCCGCGGCCAGCGCGGCTTCATATCCCGGCTTGACCTTGATCCGGTCCAGGATGCGGTCGGCATCGCTGCGTGCGGCCGCCAGCGCGCGTTCGAGCGTCGCCGCCTCGCCTTCGAGCGCGGCCAGTGCGGCGCGCGCTTCGGCGAGCGCCGCGTCGAGCCGGGCCAAGTCGGCGGTCGCGGCGTCGCGGTCGGCTTCGGCTTCGATCAGCGCGGCTTCGACGATGCCGATTCGCGCTTCGGCTTCGGCGGCCGCCCGGCCGCTGCTCTCGACGGTCGCGGACAGCGCATCGCTGTCGCCGAGCGCCGCCACTTCGGCCTCGACGCTCTCACGCTGCGCGTCGATCCGGCGCACCGCGGCTTCGGCGGCGTCGCGGGCGTTGACCGCGACGCGGCGGTCGGCGGCCTCGCTCGCCGCCTTCGCCCGCGCCTGCGCGAGCGAAACTTCGGCGTCGCGCAGGCGCCCCTGCGCCGACTGGCTCGCCTCGACAAGCTCCGCCTTGCCCGCGTCCTGCGCCGCGATTTTCCGCGCAAGCTCCTTCGCTTCGCCGTCGAGCGCGGTCAGCGCGCCATGCGCGTCGCGCGCCAGCTCGCCTTCGCGGGCGCGGTCGTCGGCGAGCCGCGCCTGCTGCGCCGCCAGATCGTCGATCCGCTGGCGCGCCGCCCGCTCCTCACCGGCAAGCCGGACCTGGGTCGCGGTCGCGTCGGCCAGCGCGTCGCGCTGCGCCTGCGCGTCGCTTCGTGCCGCGGCGACGCGGGTCGCGACTTCGGTCTGCGCGGTCGATACGGTTTCCAGCTCGTGTTGCGCGGCCTTCACGGCGGCTTCGGCGGCGTCCGCCTCGCGGCGTGCCTGGTCGGCGGCGGCGGCGGCCTCGCGCCACCGCGCATAGATCAACCGCCCTTCGGCGATCCGGATATCGTCGCTCAGCCTTTTGTATTTCTCGGCCGCGCGCGCCTGCCGCCGCAGCGCATTGGCGCGCAGCTCCATGTCGGCGACGATTTCGGACAGCCGCGCCAGATTGGTCTCGGTCGCGCGCAGCTTTTGTTCGGCATCCTTGCGCCGCACGTGCAAGCCGGCGATTCCCGCCGCTTCTTCCAGCATCGCCCGGCGATCGGTCGGTTTCGCCGCAATGACATTGGCGATCTTGCCTTGGCTGACGAGCGCGGGGCTGTGCGCGCCGGTCGCCGCGTCGGCAAAGATCAGCGCGACGTCCTTCGCACGCACGTCGCGGCCGTTGGCGCGATAGGCGCTGCCGGCGCCACGCTCGATGCGACGAATGACCTCCAGGTCGTCGCGGTCGCCTTCGCCCGCCAGCCCCGCGACGACGGCGCCCTGCGTGTCGCAATGCAGCGCGACCTCGGCGAAATCGCGCGGCGGGCGGGACGATGTGCCCGCAAAGATGACGTCTTCCATCCCGCCGCCGCGCATCGACTTGGGGGAGGATTCGCCCATGACCCAGCGGATCGCCTCGAGCAGGTTCGACTTGCCGCAGCCATTGGGACCGACGACACCGGTCAGCCCCGGCTCGATACGCAGCTCGGTGGGCTCGACGAAGCTTTTGAAACCGGTCAGGCGCAACCGCTTTATCTGCACGGAATGCCCCCGTGCAGGTCAGCGAATCGCAGGCCGTGTAACCGTGTCGTCACATATCCCCCTTGGCTCCGTCATGCCGCGCGGGCCGGGGAGTCGCAAGGGGGTAGCGGGGCGACGCGCGAGCGTCAGCGCGCGCCCATCGTCCGCAGCCGGTCGCGCATCAGCGGCCACGTCGCGACGCCCTCGGCAACCTGGCCGTTGATCAGGAAGGTCGGGGTGCCCTGGATATTATATTTCTTCGCCGCGGCGTTGGTGCTCTCTTCCAGTTTCTGGATATTGCCGAGATCCGACAGGCAGCTGTTCACCTGGTCCGCCGTCAGCCCGCGCGCCTGATAGAATTCGTCGAGCTTCATCGCTTTTGCGAGCGCCGGGAAACGGGCCGCGGGCGCGGCATTCATCGCCGCCTCGAACCCTTTCTGATTGGCCTGCGCCGCGGCGAACAGGTCGCCCTGCGATGCAAAGGTGCTCTGGGTCAGGGCAAAATAGCGGTCGGTCGGGGCGCAATGGGTGATCGCGGCGGCCGCGGCGTCGATGCCGTCCCGCACGAAGTTGCGGAATTCCAGGCTGACGCGGCCGGTGTCGATGAAATCGCGCTTCAATTCGTCGTGGCTTTCGGTGGCGAAATCGGCGCAATGCGAACAGGTCAGCGAACCGAATTCGACGATCTTGATCGCGGCGTCGGGATTGCCCATCACGACGCCGCCGTCGGGCGTCTTCGCCACGACGTCGGACCAGCTCTTGTCCGCCGGCGGCGCGACCTTGGCGATCGCCGCCTGTTGTTCGACCGTGTCGGTCTTGCTGTCGCCGCACGCGGCGAGCGCCAGCGCGCCGAGCGAGGACAGAAGGGCGAGGCGCAGAACGGGCAGGGTCTTCACGGCATTCTCCGGTAACATCATCGAGTGGGGGAGTATTAGGAGCCCTTGATCGCGGCGTCGAGCAGGGTTTTCAGATCGGCCCAGTGACCGACTTCGGCACGGCGGCCGTTGATGAAGAAGGTCGGGGTGCCCATCACCTTGTCGGCGCCCAGCCCGATATTCGTCATCGCCATCAACTCGGCCTCGGCGACCCCGCTCGAAAGGCAGGTATTGATCTGCGCCGCGCTATAGCCGCGGCCGCGCATCAGCGTGTCCAGGCCGACATCGGCCGCGATCCGCGTCGTCCGGTCGCCCAGCGATCCTTTGTACCAGGGCGCCTGCTGTTCCTTCGACAATTTCGCGGCCTTGCCGAGCCACGCCGGTTGCGCGGCGAAAATCGCCTCGTGATTGGCGGCGAAGGCCTTGGTTCCGCCGCAGCGCGCGAGCATCGCCGCGGTCATGTCGACCGGATCGCGGATCAGGTTGCGATATTCGAAAAGAACGCTGCCCTTGTCGACATATTGGGCCTTCAACGGCGCGCTCGCTTCCTTGGCGAACTCCGCGCAATGCGAACAGGTATAGCTGAAATATTCGACCAGCTTGACCTTCGCTTGCGGGTTGCCGACGCTATAGGCGCCGATGCCGCTTTCACCGATCGTCGCGGACCAGCCCGGCTTGACCGGTGCGGCGGCGGTCAGCAGGGCAAGGCCGAAAACGGGCAGCAGCACCATCGCGACGCGGCGCCGGAATCTGCTTGCGAAGGGGGTCGACATGATCGGGACGGGTCTTTCCATCAACTGATGCGGGGGAGCTTCGGCGGCGCCGCGAGTCCCGCCGCCATGCGTTCGAGCACGGTGCGAAGCTCGGGGTCGCCGATGTCGCGCAGACTGTCCCCCAGCTCCGCGGGTACGGGTTTCAGCATTGCGGCAGGCTGAACGGGCGCGGGGCGCTCGATCTGGCCGTGGGTCATGCGGACATTGGCTATCGCGGCATAGCCGAAGAAGCGGTTGACCGCGGTGATGATGTCGGGTGCGACATGCTGGAGCATCGGGGCGTGCGCGCCGCTGATCGTCAGGTGCAGCGTGCCGCCCGCCTTCTGGCCCGCCGGAAAGCGAATCATCGCCGGCTGGGTTACCGCGGCCAGCCTGTCGCCGACGATCTCGCGCCAGCGGCTGACCACCGACGACTGGATGAATCCGAACTTGCGGAATGCGGCGCGGCCGATTTCGGGGACCAGGTCGGCGATCGCGCGCGGTTCCCCGCCGCGCGGGCGCTCATAGGCGCGCGCGGGGGCCTTTTTCGGGCCCTTCGCGCCGCCTTTCGCCTTCGCCTTCTTTACGGGCGTGTCCTCGCTGCCAGCTTTCGCCATGCGCGTCGCCATGCCATAGGCGGGGGGTGAGCGTCCAGACTTCCGACACTGCCGACACGACGAGCGACGACTTCGCCGGCCGCCTGCTTGGCTGGTACGACCGGTCGGCGCGGGTCCTGCCGTGGCGGGTGCCGCCGGGCAGCGACGCGGTGCCCGACCCCTATCGCGTCTGGCTGGCAGAGGTGATGCTGCAACAGACGACCGTCGCGGCGGTTCGCGACTATTTCCTGCGCTTCACGACGCGGTGGCCCACCGTCGCCGATCTCGCCGCCGCCGATGATGCCGACGTCATGGCGGCGTGGGCGGGGCTCGGCTATTATGCGCGTGCGCGCAACCTGCTCGCCTGCGCGCGCGCGGTCGTGACCGTTCACGGCGGCCGCTTTCCCGACAGCGAAGCGGGCCTGCGCGGCCTGCCGGGGGTCGGCGACTATACCGCCGCCGCCGTCGCGGCGATCGCTTTCGGCCGCGCCTCGGTCGTCGTCGATGCGAACATCGAACGCGTGATCGCGCGCCACCGGTGGATCGAAACCCCGCTCCCCGCCGCGAAGCGCCCGATCCGGGCGGCGCTGGCGCCGTGGGTGCCCGCCGCCCGGCCCGGCGATTTCGCGCAGGCGTTGATGGACCTCGGCGCGACCATCTGCACGCCGCGTGCCCCGGCGTGCGCGATCTGCCCCGTCATGGCCGACTGCCGCGCGCGCGGCCGCGCCGACGCCGACCACCTGCCGGTGAAGCCGCCGAAAAGGGCCAAGCCGCAACGCTACGGCCTCGCCCACTGGATCGAGCGCGAGGGGCGGCTCTGGCTCGAACGGCGGCCCGGCAAGGGGATGCTCGGCGGGATGCGGGCGCTGCCCGGCGGCGACTGGACCGAGACCGCGCCCGCCGAGTCGGGGCTGGTCGCGGTCGACCACGGCTTCACCCATTTCAACCTGCGGCTCGCGCTCGTGCGTCACGAAGTCCCCGATGCCGCAGCGGAAGGCGAATGGTGGCCGCTCGCGAGGCTTGACGCGGCGGGGCTCCCGACGCTCTATCGCAAGCTCGTCGACAAGATGCGGGAGAGAGACGAATGACGATGACGATTACGCGCCGCGGGCTGCTTGGCGGAATGGCGCTCGGCGGCGCCGCGGCCTTCCTGCCCGGCACGGCCTTTGCGTTCCGCGCCGACGGCGCCGCGCTCTTTCCGGCGACCAACGCCTTCATCACGGGTTTCGTCGACCGCCGCGAGCTCGCAGGCACGCTCGCCTGTATCGGCAAGGGGCAGGAGGCGCCGGTCTGTTTCGGCGCCGGGACACAGGCGATGGATTCGACGAAGGCGGTCGGGCCGGACACCTTGTGGCGCCTCTATTCGATGACCAAGCCGATCACCGCGATGGCGGCGATGCTGCTCGTCGAGGACGGCAAGATGGGGCTCGACCAGCCGATCGCCGACTTTCTCCCTGCCTTCCGCAACATGAAGGTCCAGGACACCCCCGACGGTTCGATCACCGCGGTGCACCCGGCAAAGACGCAGATTACCGTCCGGCATCTGCTCACCCACACTGCGGGGCTCGGATACGACATCATCCAGAAGGGACCGATCCGCGAGGCCTATAACAAGGCCGGGATCGTCGGCGGGCAGGTCAGCCGCCTGCCGATTCCGGGGCTGCCCAAGGTCACGCCCGCGCCCGGTCTCGCGGCCTTCGCCGACCGCCTGGCCGAACTGCCGCTCGTCTACGAACCCGGCACGCACTGGAGCTATTCGGTCGGGCTCGACCTGATGGGCCGCGTCATCGAAGTCGTGTCCGGCCAGCCCTTCGACGCCTTCCTGAAGGCCCGGCTCTTCGATCCGCTCGGCATGAAGAGCAGCTGGTTCCAGGTGCCGGCGGGCGAGGTCGGCCGGTTGACGACCAACTATGCGCCGGTCGGCGGGGTGTTGATCCCGATCGACCCGGCGACCAGCTCGATCTATCTCGACCCGCCCCCGATGCCCTATGGCGGCGGCGGGTTGGTGTCGAGCGCGCGCGACTACGACCGCTTCCTCGCGATGCTGCTCGGCGAGGGCGAGACCGACGGGGTGCGCGTCATGGAGGTAGAAACGGCGCGGCTCGCGATGTCGAACCTGATCGACGATGCGATCGACCGCAAGGGCACCTTCATCGAAGGCGAAGGTTTCGGCGCCGGCGGCCGCGTCTCGCTCGCGACATCGCCGACGGGCGAAGGGCTTTACGGCTGGGCGGGCGCCGCGGGCACGGTGGGCTTCGTCGATCGCAGGCGGGGCTATCGCGTCGGCGGATACACGCAATATATGCCGTCCAACGCGCTGCCGTTTCAGGCCGACTTCGGGAAAAACTTCTACCTCGACGTGATGAGCTGATGCCCAATCCGCTCGGCTTCGTGGGGGCGTGGCTCGACCGCGCCGACCAGCTTCGCACCGATCCCGACGCCTATGCGGCGGCCTGTGCCGATCCGCGCGCGCGCTGCCTCGCGCTCGACGGGATCGATTTCGTGCCGGGCGACGGCGGAGGATTGCGGTGGGAGGCGCTCGACCCCGCCGACGACCGGGCGCTGATGCTGCTCGGGCGCGACGAACGCGGCATTCCCCATTTCGTGCGCGTGGCGCCGCGCGGCGCGCGCATCGATGCCCGATCGCGCACCGTCATGCGGCTCCTGCCCCTGCTTTCGCGTCAGGATCTGGCGCTTTATGGCGGCGCGCGCAGCCTCGTCGACTGGCACGCGCGGCATGGCTTCTGCGCCGTATGCGGCGCGCCGACCGAGATATTCCGCGGCGGCTGGGGGCGCCGCTGCGGCGGCTGCGGTGCCGAGCATTTTCCGCGCGTCGACCCCGTCGTGATCATGCTTGCCGAACATGACGGGCGCGTGCTCGTCGGGCGCCAGCGGCAATTCCCGCCGGGCATGTTTTCGGCGCTCGCGGGGTTCGTCGAGCCCGGCGAATCGCTCGAGGAAGCGGTCGCGCGCGAATTGTTCGAGGAAGCCGGTCTTCACGTGTCGGACGTGACCTATGTGGCCAGCCAACCCTGGCCTTTCCCCTCGTCGCTAATGGTCGGCTGCCGCGCGATGGCGGGCGATTCCGCGCTTACGCTCGACGAAACCGAAATCGAGGCTGCGATGTGGGTCGACCGGGCAGAGGTGCGTGCGGCGCTCGGCGGCGACAGCGATGCGCCCTTCATGGTGCCGCCGCCGCTCGCGATCGCGCGTTACCTGCTCGAAGACTGGGCGGACTGGGACGCCTGAGGCGTCAGAGCCGCCGGCCGGTGATCCGGCTGATTTCCTTCGCCACCATCGCCTCGACCATGTCGGGCAGGTTCGCGTCGAGCCATTGCTTCAGCATCGGGCGCAGCGCATCGACGACGACATCCTCGATCGTGCGGCCGCCCGGACCCGCCGGAGCGGCGGCGTTGGCGGGCGCGGCAGGAGCGATCGCGGCGGTCAGCGCCTCGAGCGACTGGCGCGCCGCATCGGCGCTCGCCGCCGATACCAGCTCGTCGGTATCCGGGTCCGCCGGTTCGGCGGCGGGGTCGGCATCGGCCTGTTCGTCCTGAAGGTCCAGGATATCGTCGGCTGCCCGCTCGCCGCGGGCGGCGCCCGGCGTTTCGTCGCGCGCAATCACGCGCCGGATCGACGACAGGATATCTTCCATCGACGGCTCTCGCGACATGTCGCCCATATGGCCCCCTTAAACCGCGCCCGGAAGCGGGCGGTTAACCATGTCTTACCGGGTCGGGGCGCGCTTTGCCAAGTCCTATTGTCCGCGCTCGGGATCGACCGGGCCGATCAGCGGATTGTCGCCCGGCGGCACGCTGGCATCGGCGGCGGGGACGTCGCGGGTCGACGTCGTCTGCTGCTGCGGCGCCGGATCGTCGGCCCAGTCCCAGATCTGGCCCTTCACGCGCTCGTAATTGGCGGCGGGATCGTAGAGCGGCCCGCCGTCTATCCCCAGGTCGCGCGCTTCGGCCTTGCCCATCGCGGCGAGCACCGAAAAGGCCGCGACATAGGAGTTGCGCTTGGCCGACACGAGCTGGACCTGCGCGTTCAGATATTCCTGCTCGGCATTCAATATGTCGAGGATCGACCGCGTGCCGACGCTGTTTTCGGCGCGAACCCCCTCGAGCGACAGGGAGTTGGCGCTCACCGCCTGCTGGGTGGCGGCGATCACGCGTTCGTTCGCCTGCCACGCGGCATAGGCGCCGCGCGTCTGCGCGATCACGTCGCGCTCGGTCGCAACATAGGTTTCGATCGCCTGGCTGGTGCGCGCCTGCGCCTGGCGGACTTGCGCCGACGGGCGCCCGCCCTGGAACAGCGGCACGGTCAGCGTCACCCCGGCTGCGGCGGTCTTCTGCGTCTGGGACACGCCGACACCCGGCACCCCGCTCGACAGCGAGCCCAGGAAGTTCGTATAGCTGCCGCTCACCGTGCCATCGAGCTTCGGTATCCGCGACGACCGCGCGACGCCGATATCGGCGCGTGACGCGCTCAGCCGTTCGTCGGCGGCTGCGATGTCGGGATTGTCGCCCAGTGCGACCGCAACCGCGTCCTCGGCGCTCGCGGGCAGGTTCGGCAGCTGCGGCGGCGACTGCAGGTCGACCGGGGCCTCGCCGACCAGCCGGATATAGGATTCGCGGCTGGCGATCAGGTTCGCTTCCGCACCGCGCAGGTCGCCCTCGGCCAGTGCGAGCCGGGCCTGCGATTGCGCGACGTCGGTGCGGGTCAGGTCGCCGATCTCGAACCGGTCGCTCGTCGCCTGCAAATTGGTCTTGAGCACCGAGACGTTATTCTGGTTGAGCTGGACGATCGCCTGGTCGCGGATCACGTCCATATAGGCGCCGACGACTTGCGAAAAGATGCTCGCTTCGGTCGCGCGCAGGTCTGCCTGCCCGGCTTCGACGCGATATTTGGCGGCCTTCACCGCATTGCGCACCGCGCCGCCCTGATAGATGGGAACCGACAGCTGGCCGGCGCCGGTAATCAGGCGCGTCGGCGAGGAAAAGCTGTTGCCCGGGCGGATCAGATTCTCGGTATATTCGCCCTGCGCACCCAGCGACGGCAGGCCATAGCTTTTCTGGATCGGGACATTTTCGTCGTTCGCCCGCTGTCCCGCGCGCGCCGCGGTCAGCGTCGGGTTGTTTTCATAGGCTTTGGCAAGCGCCCCCTGCAAGGTTTCGGCCGCCGCGGGCGAGGACAGCGCCAGCGCGCCCGACGCAAGCCCGGCAAGCCAGTGGCTGCGGCGGAACGTCGGGGTCGGGTTCTTGGTCTGCATCATCGCGTCCAGCCTGAAAAACGAGGGAGGGAGAGGGGCGTCGTTAGAAGCGGAAGCCCGCCGGTGCGGCAAAGCCCGGCAGCGGCGCGACGTCCATGTCGGCAAAGCTGCGCAGCGCGATCGCGCCGCCGGTCTTGACCCCCTGGACGAGCCGCGTCACCGATCCGTCGCGGCGCGCGGCGACGATCCGGCCTCCGTCGGCAAGCTGGTCGGCAATGGCATCGGGCAGGATGTCGATCGCGCCGTCGATGATGATGCGATCAAACGGCGCGCCGGCCGGATCGCCGGCCGCGAGCGGCCCCGCGGTCCAGCGAATCGTGTCGCTCTTCGTCGCCGCCTGCGCCGCCGCCATCAGGTCGGCCTGTTCCTCGACGGCATGCACCTCGGCGCCCAGCCGCGCGAGCAGGCCGGCCAGATAGCCGGTCGCGCTGCCGATCAGCAGCACGCGCAGGCCCGGACGGACGGCCGCCGCGACGAGCATCCGCCCGGCCACGAGCGGCGGGTTCAGGACGCGCCCGCCTCCCAGGGCGATCGCGCGATCCATATAGGCGACGCTGGCGAGGGCTGCGGGCACATGCGCCTCGCGCGGGGCCGCCGCCATCGCCGCGACGACCGCCGGGTCGATGACGTCGTTGGGGCGAAGCTGGCTGTCGACCATTGCTGCGCGCATGTCTGCTGCACTTATTTCGCTGAATTTCGTCGCCATGGGTGCAATCCGGTTCCTGGAGTTTCGACCTTGCGGGGACCGTTTTAGCCCAAGCCATGCTGTATTGCAATAGTAATACAGCCCAATGGCGCTACGCCGTGTCCGCACGCTGCGGCCGCGCATAGCCGTGCGCGGCCCCGCCGCCAACCCCGCATCGCGCCCGCGGGCTGGGGCGATCAGGCGAATCCTTGACAACGACGGCAAACGCCATCACTAGCGGCGCCTCGCACCCTTCCCACCCGCTGCGCTCCGCGCGGCCGGTTCGCGGAACATGAGGCCCGATGGCGGAGTGGTGACGCAGCGGACTGCAAATCCGTATACGCCGGTTCGATTCCGGCTCGGGCCTCCAACCATAATCATCGACCCTCACCGCGAGCCTGAATCACAGCCGTCCCATCAAATCAATGGGACCTGACCCTATTGAATCAGATCCTCGGCTGGACGATCCCCCGTCTCCGCCCATCTGCGTAGTGCTGCCCAGGCCGCGCTGTTCTGGGCGTCGCTGAACCCGCAATGCGTATAGCCCTCGACACCGCCGATCGGCAGCGCGGCGCGCGTGGGGGGAACGGCATAAGAAACAAGCCAGTGTGCGTTGCCCGCCTGAGCCACCTTATGCGCGAGAGCTTCCTCCTGGGCGTAAGGTACAAGCGAGTCGATGCGGTTGTGCAGCGTGACCAGCGGAACGGTTATTCGCCCGGTCGCTTCGTGCCAGTTCGCAAGATAGGCGGTCGCGGCGGGAGCCTCTGCCACGCGCTGAATATTGCCGTTAAGAGCCGCTTCTTCTTCTGCCGTCATGCCCGGCGCCGAATAAGGCTTGCCGACATTGCCATAGACCCACCCGCCGGCGGTCGCGGCCATGTCGTCGGCGCCAAGCGCGGCGGTGACCAGCGGAAAGGCGAGCGCCGCCGCATCATAGTCGAAACCGCCGATCATCGTCACCTGATGCGCGATCCGGGCCTCTGGTCCGTCGGGATCCTGCTGTGCGGCCGCCCAAAGGGCAAGCGGCGGCAGGCCTACCTTCGCAATTTGCCCGAAGACATAGGCTTGGGCGGCGGCATCGTTGGTCCCGACGGGAGGGCGGGGGTCGATCGCATCGTGTCGCACGTCCTGTTCACCAGGCAATGCATAGGGGGTTCCCTGGGTAAGCGCATTATAGGCGAGGCGCATGTCGACGATCTGGCCGAGCAGCGTTTGCCAGCTATCGACGACGCCGCAGCGAGCAAGCCCGCCCGCAAATTTCCCGGGATGCTTCTCGAGCGCGGCGACAACGATGCCGCCCCCCATCGAATCGCCGAGCAGGTAGACCCGTTTACCTCCCAGGGCGGTCAGGAAGTCGCGCAACCGGGTTGTATTGCGGACGCCCGTTTCGACGCCCAGCCCGTCCTTGTCATAGGCGCTATGCCCGACCGCCAGACCTTCGCCATAGGCCTGTCCGAGCAATTTCGTGCCTTTGGCGACCGGATCGTCGGCCACCGCGACTGGCGTGCCCGGCGTCGTGTAGCCGTGGGCATAGAGCAGGCCATCGCCCGTCCATCCGGCCGGAATCGATATCGCGAACTGCGCACCGCCAAGTTCGCCGTTGAGCCGGGTCCCGCCGTCGGGCGCGGGATGCACGGTGACCTCGGTCGCTCCCAGGGCTTCGGCCTGCCGCAAGAGCGACGGCTGCGTTGCGGCGGAACCGTCGATCTTGCGCGCGGCGGCTTGCGGCGCGGGCGCCAGCAACGCCAACACGGCGAAACCGGCAAGCAGGCGGGAGGCGGAACGCATGGCGGGTCCTTTCGGTCGCGGGGAAGTCACTGGTCCTTGCGACCGAGATGACGGTCAAAGAAGCGCGCGATGATCGCATAGGCCTCCATCGATTCGGGCATGTCGGGCCACACGAAGAAGGCATGCGGCAGGCCGTCGAAGAGCTGCAATTCGCTCTCGACGCCAAGCCGGGCGAGACGGCGGTGTGCGAGCGTGAGCGCACTGACCGCGAAATCGCGCCCTCCGGCCAGCAGCAATGTCGGCGGCATCGCCCGACTTTCCTCGTCGGATAGCAGCGGATACGCCGCGCCATCTTTCGCAGCGACACCAGCCAGATAGGGGGTTGGCAAAGTTGCGGGCAATGCGGGCACCGCGAGCGGCTCACCGCCCGTCGTGGGCCCGGCCAGATAGGGGCTGTCACCCGAATAGGACGCTCCGGTGCCGCAAAAGGTCCCGATGGCTCCGGGAGGTGCGAGTCCCTGCTTGCGGATCCATGCGGTCGCCTGCGCGGTAATCACGCCGCCCGCCGAGCAGCCATAGATGCCGATCGACTGCGCCGGATAGTCTTTCAGCAAGGCGCGGTAGACTGCGGCGACATCCTCCGATGCCGCGGGATAGCGATGCTCGGGGGTGAGCCGATAGTCGACCGTTACCACCTTGATGCCCATCGTCGCCGCGATCGGAATTGCTTCGACCAGCGCGCCGCTCCCCGAACCCCACATGAAGGCGCCGCCGTGAACATTGATCAGAACGCGGTTTCGGTTGGCGTCGGCAATGCCCGCCGACGGCTCGACGATATCGACGGGAACGCCGCCCAGTTTCGTGTGGCGTTCCGTCGTATCGAAATGACGGCGCATCTCGGCCAGCCGGTCGTCGTTATAGGATTGATAATAGGCGCGCTGCTTCGCCACGTCGCCGGCGATCTCGGCGGGGGCGGTCGCCGCCTTCATGCGCACGAGCACCTGCCTCGCCGCCTCGCTGAGCTGGTTTGATGCGGGCAGCGTGAACGCCGGTACCGCCACCTCCTGCGCCGAGGACATGGCGGGAGCGATCAGCATCGCGGCGGCAAACAGATATTTCATGTCCCATTCTCCAATCGTGCGCGGAAAAAGCGCGCCATCGCGTCGAAAGCGGCATCGGTTTCGGGCGCATCGATATAGCTCCAGAACGCGTGCGGCAGGCCGTCGAACAGGATCAGATTGGCCGAAACGCCGGCCTTGTCGAGCGCCCGGCAGAAATCGGCGGTCGCGCTGAGCAGGAAATCGCGTCCGCTGCTGAGGCACAGGGTCGGCGGCCATCCGGCCAGCGATCCGCGCAGCGGCGAAACGAGCGGGTCGGCCGGATCGTCCACATAGGCACGCCCGAGCGCCGCCGCGGTTTGGGGATCGCCGAACAGGATCATGCTGTCGCCCGGCCGCATCAGGTCGGCACTGCCCGAGAAGAAGCCCAGCGCCGCCGGCAGCGGAAGTGCTTCGGCCTTGAGGCGCGAAACCAGTTCGGCCGAGAGGATCGCGCCGGCCGACGTGCCGAACACCGCTATCCGATCCGCGGAATGCCGGGTGACGAGCGCGCGATAGACCGCGAGTGCATCGTCGACCGCCTCCGGGAAGCGATGATCGGGCATTAACCGGTAGCGAACGGCGACGATGCGATAGCCGGTCAATGCTGCGAGCGCGGCATTTTCGGTGATTGATCCGGCATCGACGACGAAGCCGCCACCGTGCAGGTTGAGCAGGACGGGGCCGTCGTCGCGGGCGCCGGGCGGCGTGAAGATCCGTACGGATACGCCGGCGAGGCGGCTTTCGGCCATCGCGACGCGATAACGCGCGAGGCGCGGCCTGCCGATCTCCTGCTGGACCGCCTCGGACCAGGCACGCCGCCCTTCGATCGTCGCAGGTGGTGGCGTACGGGCGTCGTTCGCCGCGAGGCCGGCTCTGGCTTCGGCCGACGGCGTTGTCGCGGCAGGCAGATCGACGGGCCCGGCCACCGCCGGCGCCAGTGGGACGAGCAGGAGCGCGATAGCGGCGAGGGCGCTATGGAACGTCATCGAACGCCTGTCCCTCCCGTGCGGGCGATGTCGCCGAACAGGCGGGCGCTCGGCTTGGGGCTGCGCTTGAACGTCTTGCGATCCACCGCGACGAGGCCGTAGCGGGGCCCATAGCCGGACATCCATTCGAAATTGTCGAGCAGCGACCAGTGGAGATAGCCGAGAACCGGCACCCCGTCGGCCATCGCCGCCTCCACCGAGGCGATCGCTTCGGGAAGGAACCGGACGCGCTCGCTGTCGTCGGCGGCATCGATGCCATTTTCGGTGACGAGGATGGGCAGCCCCGTCGCTCGATGCGCATAGCGCACGACATGCCCGACCGCGGCCGGAAACCACTCGCGCCCGTCCGCGCGCCTGGGAGCGTCGGCAGGCATCGGGACCGCGCGTTCCCGACCGATATAGTCGCGGCCATAGGTTTGGATGCCAAGAAAATCATCGTCGCCGATCACCGCGAAGAAAGGACCGTAGACATCGGTGCGCTTGCGTTCGATCGCGCTGTCCGGAACGGTTGCGACCTCGTCGGGAATCGCGAGACTGAGCCCGACCGGCAGATCGCTACGCGCCGCGCGGATCGCGGCGCGCGCGAGGACATGTGCCTGCGTGACGCCAGGGATCATCGGCGCGGGATCGCCGCCGTTGAGCAGCGAGAAGCGGTCCGACCCGCTCGCTTTCGCTGCTGCGGCACGGCACGCCATCATGCGCTCCATGAATGCGGGCGGCGGCGGTTCCGCGGCCCAGCGTCCGCCAAGCGCGAGATTGGGCTCGTTGAAGGTCAATGCGTGGCTGATTCCGTCCGCCATCGCGCGCGCGACCCGGTCGCAGTACCGCGCGAACAGTTCGGGCGCCCCCGACTGTTCCCACCCGCCTGCCGCGGCGAACCAGCGCGGCGTCGTGAAATGGTTGAAGGTGACGACGGGCGCCAATCCCTGCGCGCGGCAATGATCGACGATGCGGGCATAATGATCGAGATAGGCCTGGCTGAATTCGCCCGGCGCAGGCTCGACGCGCGCCCATTCGACCGAAAAACGATAGGCGTTGAGCCCCAGCGACCGGACGATGCCCACATCCTCGCGCCAGCGGTGCAGGCTGTCGCAGGCGTCGCCCGAAGGTTCGGCGAAGACGGTCGGTTCGACCTGTTCGAGCAGCCAGATATCGGCGTTTACATTATTGCCCTCTATCTGGTGCCCCGCCGTCGCGGCGCCCCACAGGAAGGGCGCGGAACCGCTTGCCGCCGCCCGCGCGGGCATGGCCGCGGCCACCGATGCCGCGACGCCGAGGCCCAGCATCTCGCGCCGGTCGATCGTGCCGCCGCCGGTCATCGCACCGCCTCCGGCCCCGGCCGGCGTCCGGTCACGACCCATTGGCGCATCGCCTCGAATGCCGCGATGTTCTGGTCGGGTGAAAAGCCGCAGTGGGTATAGCCTTCGAGCCCGCCTGGCAGTGCAAAACGCGTGGCCGGCACTTCATATTGCGCAAGGCGCTCGCCGTTTCCTGCGCTGGCGACTGCGCGTCCGAGTCCCTCCGACTGGGAGAAGGGAACGAGCGAGTCGAGCGTCTGGTGGACCGTGACGAGCGGCACGCGAAAATGCCCCGTCGCCTGGTGCCAGCGGCGCGCATAGGCAATGGCTTGCGGTGCGGCGGCAAAGCGCTGGATGGTCCGATTGAAGGCTTCGGTTTCGGCGTCGGTCATTTGCGGCGGGGCATAGACCTTGCCGACATTGCCGACGGGAAGGCCGCCCATTGTCGCGACGATGTCGTCCATGCCAAGCGCCGCGGTATAGAGGGGGGCACCGATCGCCGCCGGATCGGGCGCAAAGCCGGTGATCGCGGCAAGCTGGCTTACGATCTTCGCCTCGCGCCCGTCCGGATCGCCGCTGGCGGCGGTGAAGAGGGCGAAGACGGGCATCAGCAGCTTCATCTTCTGTTGCTCTCGAAAGGTATCTCCCGGCGTCGCATCGCCTGCCGGCGGGACGGTCGGCAACGCCGACCGGGTCACGTCCTTCGTGCCCGGCAGCGCGTAGGGCGTGCCTTCGGTGAGCACATTGTAGGCCGCACGCATGTCGGCAAGGCGCGCGATCAGCGGCAGCCATCCCTCGGTAACGCCGCACATCGACAAGGCTCCGTCGAACGCATCGGGATAGCGCTCGATCAGCGCCATCACGATGCTGCCGCCCATCGACCCGCCTGCGACATATTGGCGTGTCGCATCGAGTTTGACGACGAGGTCGTGCAGGAGCAGCGTGTTCTTTGCGCCGCTCTCGGTTGCGATTCCCGATTTGTCGAAGGCGGCGATTCCGACGGCGAGGCCCTTGGCATAGATATGCCGCAGCATCCCGCCGCCGGGATCCTTGGCGATCGGATCGTCGGGCACGGTCGGCTCCGACCCCGGGGTGGCATAGCCCTGTCCGAACAACACCGCCTCGCCGGTCCAGTTCGCCGGCACGGCAAGCACGAACCGGCGTCCGGACAGCCTGCCGTTCATTATCGTCCCGCCTCCCGGTCCGGCGCTCAGAACCAAGTCGGTTGCCCCTGCGGCGCCGGCTTTCGCCAAAAGCACCGCCCGGGCTGCATCCGGGACATGCGCTCCGGCATCGCCTGGAGAGCTGACCTGCGTCGGGGGGAGGCACCCGGCGCAGGTCAGCGCAAGACCCGCGGCGAGGAAGAGGCGTTTCTTCATCGCGGGCCTCAGAAGCGGTAGCGGAGCTGCACGCCATATTGCGCGGGCTCGCCGTAGATCGAGTTGATGAACCCCGAATTATTATAGCTGGGGTTCGCGGTGACGCGATATTTCCGGCCGAGGACATTGGTCCCGTAAAGGGCGAAATCGATCGGCATTCCACGCGCATTGTTCCACTCGAAGCGCAGGTTCAGCAGGCCATAGCCGTCGATCGTATCGAACGGCTGCGTCTCGGGCGTCACCCGCTGGCTCGATTGATAGGACCAGTTGGCGCTGATCGCCATTTCGCCTTCGGCTTCGGGGATCGGCAGGTCGAGCTTTGCGTTCACGCTGAACTTGTGTTTCGGCACAAAGGAAAAGGGCGTGCCCGACAGGTCGCGGCTCGGCTGCTCCGCGGTCAGTGCTTCGGGGATCGCAGGGATCGCGATCGTGTCGTATTTCAGATATTTGGGCGAATTATACGAATAGACGCCGCTCAGCGTCAGCCCGTCGAAAGGGATCAGCATCCCCTCGAACTCGACGCCCATCACCCGCGCGCGCTGGGCGTTGGTCAATATGTCCGATCCGGCGATGGCCGCGCGCTGGATGACCTGGATGTCGCTGAACCAGGTGTAGAAAGCGGCAATGTTCGTCCGCGCGCGGACCGTGCCGATCGTCCAGTCGCGCTTCACGCCGATCTCGGCATCGGTGACCTGTTCGGGTTTGACCGCGAAGAGCGGATGATCCTGCCCGAGGAACAGCGAGACGATCGGGTTGCTGGCGCCCGACTTATACCCCCGGCGCGACACGGCATAGAGCAGCGTCCTGGAATCGGGCTGCCAGTCGAGCCCAAGCTGCCAGGTCGGCCCGTCGCTCTTGCCGCTGAAGGTCGGGGCCGTGCAATCGGGATAATAGAGGGTCGGAAACCCGCCCGCCGCGACCGCCTGATAGGCGTCGTAGACGCAAAGGTCGGCGTTGAGTCCGATGACCTGCGCCGCCTGCGCGGTGCTGATCACGCCAAGTGCTGCGAGCTGGTTGAAGACGTCGTAGCTTTCGGCCGCCTGATAGGCCTGGATGTCGCCGCCGAAGCGGTCCCAGGTCCAGCGAAACCCGGCGGTCGCGGTCAGTTCGGGCGTCAGCTTGTATTGCGCCTGCGCATAGAGCGCCTTGCTGCGCCCGTCGACATGCGCGCTCGGTTGCAGGCTGAGCGCCGGCAGCAGGGGGCCGTCTGCGCCGAGCGCGGCTTGCAACGCCGGCGGCAGGATCAGCGGCCCGCCGCCCAATATGCCCAGCGTCTGCAACGGATTCACCGTCTGGAACGTCAGCGGCGACGGCGTTTTCTGGTCGAGGAAGAAGCCGCCGAGCTGGACGCGCAGCGTGCCGTCGTCGTAGCGCAGCTGCAATTCCTCGGTAATCGTGCGCAGATTATTGTTGTAGCTGCCGGGATAGGCGCCGAGCAGATCGGCGATCGGCAGCGGCGTCGAATCGCGGTCGGTCGCACTCGTCGAACGCGTGCGGGCGTAGCTGACGATATTCTTGATCGTCAGCGTGTCGCTCGCCTGCCATTCGCTGTTGTTGAGGATCAGCAGGCTTTTTGCGACCTCGCGCGTCGGCACGCTGAGCTCGGTTTCGCGGACGCCCCGCGCCTGCTGGGCGAGCAGATAGGGCTCGAGCAACGCGGCATAGGGACGGGCGGGATTGACCGCCAGCAATATGCTGCCGCCGCCGTGTTCCTTGACGTCGACATAGCTGACCGCAGTGTAGCTGCGGAACGCGTCGGTCGGGTTGAACTGCAAGCCGAACCGCAGGCTGTAATTGTTGCGGTTCAGATAGTCGCGGCCCGTCGCCACGTCGCGGACATAGCCGCGGCGGTCGTCGAACTGTCCGGCGACGCGGATCGCCAGCACATCGTCGACGAGCGGAATGTTCAGCGCACCCTGGCCGCTCTTGCGGTCAAGGCTGCCGAGCGTCAGGTCGACATAGCCTTCGACCGCATTCAGCTTCGGCCGCGCGGGCTCCATCAGCACCGCGCCGCCGGTGGTGTTGCGGCCGAACAGCGTGCCTTGCGGCCCCTTGAGCACCTGCAACGAGGCAAGGTCGTAGAAATTGCCCGGACCGCTCACGCTCGACGGCACTTCGGCGAAATAGCCGACGACGCCGGGGCCGCTGCCGGTCCCGGGGCCGCCATTGCCGCCCATGCCGCGGATCGTATAGGTTTCCTGATTGCGCGCGACGTCGCCAAGCACCGACAGCGACGGCGTGAAATTCTGGAGGTCGGTTCCGTTCGATATGCCGTTCTCACGCAGATTGTCCTGCGTGAAGGCACTGATCGACACCGGTACCGTCTGTCCCCGCTCGGCGGTCCGGCGTGCTGTCACGACGATGTCCTCGATGCCGCCACCGGCATCGTCGGTAGCGGGTTCGGGCTGCATCGCACCGGCGCGGACGACAGCGGCCGCGCCGCTGGCATCGATCCGCGAAGTCAGGCCGGTTCCCGAAAGCAGCGCCGCAAGTGCCTGGTCGGCAGCCATGCGGGCGTGCAGCCCCTTGCTGCGCAGCCCGCGCATATCCTCGCTGCGATAGATGATATCTCGGCCCGACTGCCGGCTCCAGCTATCGAGCGCCGCTTGCAGGCTGCCTGCCGCAATATTGTAATCCCGCACCTGCGCCATTGCCGGCGACGCGCTGATGCAGCTGTAAATGCAGGCACTCGCAACGAGCGCGGCTCGAATCCTCTCCGACATAATCGTCCCCTGTCTTCGGAGCTCTTTTTGAGGCCCCCGATCAGGAAGGACAATCGGCCGCCCGATTCCCGTAACGGGTCAGTCGGAAATTATGATCCGGTCCTCTCTGCGCTCGACGCGCAGCCCATAGGCATCCTGCAACAACCGCACGAACGCGTCGGCGTTGCGCGCCTGAAAGGAACCGCCGATACGGATCGCGGCCACATCGGGATCGGCGATCTCGATCCGGCGATGATTGTACCGGTTGAATTCGGCGGCAGCGCCGGCCAGGCTCTCCTGGTCGAAACGCAACAAGCCGCGTCGCCAGGCCAGCTCATCTTCGACGCGCTGCATCGATCGCGATGCCAGGAGCACCGCATCGTCGCGCATGATCGCCGTGTCTCCTGCAACGATCAGCGTTGGCCGGCCGCTATCGTCGACGGCTCCGCCGTCGAGCCGCACCCGCCCTTCGGTAACCGCTACCCGAAGCCGGTCGCCGTCGCGGCGCACGCTGAATTTCGTGCCCAGGACCGTGACCCGGGCATTGCCCGCGTGAACGACGAAGGGCCGGCTCGCATCGTGCGCCACCTCGAAATAGGCTTCGCCGCGATCGAGCCAGACGTCGCGGCGCCGTTCGCCAAAGCGCGCCCGCGCCTTGCTCGCGGTATTGAGTTCGACCTTGCTTCCGTCGCTGAAGCTCATCGATCCGCGGCCGCCAACGACCGTTTCGGCGACAAGCGTGCGGGGTTCGGCGGGACCGCCGCCCGGCCAGATCGACCAGCCGATCAGGACGACGATCAGAATCGACGCTGCCGCCGCCACGACCCGGTGCCGCCAGCGACCTCGCTCGCGGGAAGGTGGCGGCGGGGCCGGTTCGGCGGCCGGGACGGCGCGGTCGAACTGGCGCATGCCGTGATCGAGGCGCCAGAACGCCGCCTTATGCTCCATCGCTTCGGCCAGCCAGCCATCGAGCGCGAGCTGCTCGGCGGACGACCATCCGGGCTCGCCGCGGCGTGCCAGCCATTCGGCCGCGCGCGCTTCGATATCCGCCGCGCGGTTCATGACGATATCTTCCGGCGCTTGCCGTCCCAGCGGACGATGCGCCCGGATCCGCCCAGCATGAAATCGACGAGCGCGCGCATCCCGAGGGTCAGTTGACGCTCGACGGTGTGCGTGCTGACACCCAGTTGGTCGGCGACCTCGTTCGTCGACAATCCTTCGACACGACGCAGCCGGACCACATCGCGGCACCGCGGCGGCAGCTGGTCGAGGCCGGCTTGCGCCCGCCGAAGGTCGTCGCGGGCGTCCAGCTGGCGTTCGCTCGAATAGGCCATGTCGTCCCAGTTCAGGCTTTCGACGTCGGCGACAAGTTCGAACGAGACGATCTTCGCCCGGCGCGCGCGATTGATCAGGATATTACGCGCGATGGTGAGAAGATAGAACAGCGGCTCGTCCGGCAAGCCGCGCCGCGCCCCGTTGAGCGCGCGGACATACACGTCCTGCCGGACGTCGACGGCTTCCTCGGGATCGCGGCAGTTGCGGCGGACGTAGCGCATGAGCGCCCGCTCGCGCGGCAACACCTCCTGGCAAAACCAGTGCTCGAGTTCGTCGTCGTCAATCATCGCGACAGCAGGCGGCCAAGACTTCCATCCTCCTGAAAGACCATCGAACCAGCGAAAGCCGTAACACGGATGGTGCAAAATATGCGACGATGCCGTCTAGTCCGTTGAACACCCGGTGGTGGGGGCGCGCAAGCAGGGACCTCATCCTGATCTGGGGGCGCTGCCGATTGTTCCGCAGACCCTTGTCCATGACACGGTGCACGTCTGGCCGGTGCATTCCGGTCGCCTCACAGACTGGAGCCGCGGCGCGCGGCGCGTTGCCCGCGGCTATCGCCGTCCGGTGGCGTAATCGATGCGGATGCGGACCCAGCTGCCGACCATCGGCCGTCCGCCGCGGCGCGGCGGGCGGACACGAAATTGCCAGGCGGCGGCCAGGATCGCGCGGGTGATCTGCGATCCTGTCGGATATTCGTCCAGCCCCACGCAATCCTCGACGCGATATTCGGGCGCGGTGCGGCACGCGATCAGGCCCCAGCCCGGGCCGCTGGCGGTGGACAGATAGCCGCGCAGCTCGTCGTCGCTCGGCTCGCGGTACCAGGCGGCGGCATAGAGCGGTTCGCCGTTGGGTGCGGTCCCGACCTGCTCGGTGTCGCCAGACGACGCCCCGCCGCTGCCCGGCGGGCCATAGACCTGGCCGTTCGACGGACGCAGTACCGCGCGCGGGCGCCGCGGCGCGGGGGGTTGCTCGCTGGGCGGCGGCGGCGCTGCGGCCGCCGGCTGGGGGATCGGCGGCGGCGGCAGGGTGGGGGTTTCCGGTTCCGGCTCGGTTTCGGCCGGTTGCGGCGTCGGCGCCGTTTCGGCCGGCGCGCTTTCGGGGGCGTCGGGCTCGGGCGTTTCGGCCGAATCGCCCGCCGCCTCCAGCCGCACGACCGTGACCACTTCGTCGCGATGGTCGGCCTGCCCGCCAAGCTGGAACGACAGGAGCACCACCAACAGCCCCGCGGTGATCAGCAGCGCCAGCGCGATCGCCAGTGTCCGCGGTCCTGCGCCGATGTCGGCGGGCTCGGCGTCGCGCGTCGATGCGAGCGGGATCAGGGACAGGAAATTCCGGCGGCGAGCGCTGATCGTGGGGCCCGGCGGCGACATGCGCGCGGGGATAGGCTCGCCCCGCGCCGCTGGCAAGGACCCGCTGCGACCCTGCGGCCGGACCTGGGGCGCTAAAGCCGCCCGGCCATCGCCGCCAGCAGGCCGCGCCAATGCTCGCCCAATCGCTGCTGGAGCGGGAGCAGCGGGAAGCCGTGGCGCGCGGCGTGGCGCTGGGGGATCGTGTCCCAGCCGCGATGCTCGACGGTCACGCGCGTTTCCGCGCCCACGGCCTCGAATCGCACCTCGACGGCGGTGCTCTGGCCCTCCGCAAAGCTCGGCACGCGCCAGTCGAAGGCGAGCCGTTCGCCGGGCTGCCATGCGCGCACCCGCCCGATCTCCCATTCGCTGCCGTCGGCAAGGCGCGTCACCAGGCGTCCGTCCACCCCTTCGGGGTCGAATCGCAGCACCCCGTCGCCGCCGCGCGCCAGCTCGAACAGCGGATGGCTGCGCCACCAGGCGCCGATCTCCCGCGTGAAGACCTCGAAGGCGTGCAGCGGCGACGCGGCGACGCGCAGCGCGACGATCACCGCGGCGCTCACGGCCGGTCGCGCTCGGCATGCGCCTTGAAAGCCGCGAGCTGGTCGGCCCACAGGCTCTCGGTCTCCGCGAGCCAGCGTTTCAACGCGTCGGTCGCGCCGTCCTTCAGCCGATAGATGCGGACGCGCGCGTCGAAGCCCGGATAGCTGGCTTCGATCAGCCCGCCTTCTTTCAGCGCCTTCAGGTGCCGGCTCATCGCGGGCGGGGCGAGGCCCAGCGCCCCGGCGAGTTCGCCGGCGCTGTGCGGCCGCCGGCCGAGCAACTCGACCGCGCGCCGCCGGCGCGGGTCGGCGAGCGCGGCAAAGGTGCGGTCGAGCGCGGCGCTCAATCGTCGAGCCGCGTCTTGGTGGTAAAGCCGCCCTCGGCGTCCCACTCGGCGGCGGTCTTCGCCGCGACCGTGACGCCAAAGGTCCAGATATGGCCTTCGGGGTCCTTGGCGCGATAGGTGCGGTCGCCATAGAATTGCGTATCGGGTTCGGCCAGGATCGCGGCGCCCGCGGCGCGCGCCGCTTCGCAATGCGCGTCGATATCCTCGCCGGCGTCCAGCTGGACGTGGACGCTCTGCGTATTCTTGCCGCCGATCGAGGCGGGGCTCCTGTGGTCGTCCGACCATTCGTTGCCGACCATCACCACCGACGCGCCATAGCCCATTTCGCTGTGCGCCAGATTGCCGTCCTCGTCGAGCAGCACGAACAGCGGCTCGAACCCGAACGCCTGCTCCAGCCAGCGGAACGCCGCCTTGCTGTCCCGGTAACTGATCGCGCTCGCCAGCCCCTTCGGGCGATGCTGCTCGGCCATGTCCACTCTCCTTCGCTGCGATTCGTTTTGTCTTTCTACAATATTTGCGGAAAAATGAAAATAAATGCAATTGTGAGCGAAGTTGCTAAAAACAGCCCATGCCCGATCTCGCCCGCTGCGTCGCCGAAGCCTATGAAACCGCCCTGCCGCACCGCGGACTGGGCAGGGTCGCCGACTATATCCCGGCGCTCGCCGGGGTCGATCCCGACCGCTTCGGTTTCGCCCTCGCGCTTCCCGACGGCACCGTCCACGCCCGGGGCGATTCCGACATCCCCTTCTCGATCCAGTCGGTGTCGAAGGTCTTCACGCTCGCCCTCGCGCTGCGCCGGGTCGGCAGCTCGCTGTGGGACAGCGTCGGGCGCGAAGCGTCGGGCAGCGCGTTCAACTCGATCGTTCAGCTCGAAAGCGAGCGCGGCATCCCGCGCAATCCGCTGATCAACGCCGGCGCGATCGCGACCACCGACCGGCTGATCGACGGGCGCGATGCCGATGCGACGATCGCGGAGATCGTCGACTTCATGCGCGCCCGCGCCGGCGACGATTCGGTCGCGATCGACCATGAGGTCGCGTGGTCGGAGGCCGCCAGCGGCGCGCGCAATCGCAGCCTGGGCTATTTCATGCAAGCATTCGGCAATCTGCACCATCCGGTCGAAACCGCGCTCGGCGTCTATTTCCGCCAATGCGCGATCGCGATGAGCTGCCGCCAGCTTGCCCGCGCGGGGCTGTTCCTCGCGATGGAGGGTCGCGACCCGCGAACCGGCGAACAGCTGATCGACGCGCACCGCGCGCGGCGCATCAACGCGATCATGATGCTGTGCGGCCATTACGACAATTCGGGCGAGTTCGCCTTTCGCGTCGGCCTGCCGGGCAAGAGCGGGGTCGGCGGCGGCATCCTGTGCATCGCGCCGGGACAGGGATCGATCGCGGTGTGGTCGCCGGGGCTCAACGCGGCCGGTACGTCGCTCGTCGGCGCGCTCGCGCTCGAACATTTCGCCTATGCGGCAGGCTGGTCGGTGTTCGACTAGGGGCCCGGCCCTAGTTGGCGGCGCCCACGGCAACGCCAGCGTCGTCCGCCGACGCGAGCTGGGTGTCGTCGTCGAGCAGCGTCATGCTGACCTTGGCGGTACCCGCACGCTCCATGTCGATTTCGCGCGCCGCGGCGTGGCTGACGTCGATCACGCGGCCACGGCTGAACGGCCCGCGATCGTTGATGCGAACGATCACGCTTTGCCCGTTGGCAAGGTTGGTGACGCGGACGCGGCTGCCGAAGGCCAGGGTGCGATGCGCGGCGGTCAGCTCGTCGGGGTCGAAGCGTTCGCCGCTCGCGGTTCGGTTCCCCGCAAGTTCGTCGCCATAATAGCTTGCGGTGCCGCTGCCGATATCGGTGCCGTCGGGCGCGGCGAACTGATCTTGTGCGATCGCCGGTGCGGCGAGCAGAAACGGCAGCGTGATGGCAATCGACCGGCGCATGTCGCCCTCCCCCTCATCAGGTGAGTGGCTCAACAGCAGCGCACGCGGCCTTGCGCAAGCAAAGCGCGTCCGGCCGCGCCGAATCCGCGCCTAATGGCGGAACCCGAAACGGCGCCTTTCAGGACGTGAATGGCATTAAACGTCCAGATTCGCGACACTTAACGCGTTGGTCTGGATGAAATCACGCCGGGGCTCGACTTCGTCGCCCATCAGCCGTTCGAAAATCTCGTGCGCCACGTCGGCCTGTTCGGCCTCGACGCGCAGCAGCGAGCGGTTGGCGGGATCGAGCGTCGTTTCCCAGAGCTGTTCGGCATTCATCTCGCCCAGTCCCTTGTAGCGGCTGATCGACAGGCCCCGGCGACTGAACGCGAAAATCGCGTCCAGCAATTCGGACGGGCGCGTCACCGGGCTGGCCTTGGCGCTCGCGGCCGCAATCGCCTCGCCGTCTCCGCCCTCGTCTTCGGTTTCGATCGCCGCCGCGGCGGCGCTGCCCTTCACCAGCCGCGCGGGGCTCGCATAGGTTTCGGCTTGCTCGCTCGCCAGCATATGCAAGCGGCGCGCCTCCTGGCTCGCCAGAAAGGCGGCATCGATCGCATGATGATCGCTCACGCCGCGCCAACGCCGTTCGAGCGTATAGCCGCCGCCTTCGACCGCTTCGACTGTCCAGACCGCTTCGGCCCCGCCAGTCAGCGCACGTTCGGCGGTGTTGAGCCATTTCGCCGCCGTCGCGGCGGCGCTGTGCCGGCCCGCGGTGTCGAGCGCCGGATCGAGCGCGCCCGCGAGGGCAAGGGCCTCGACGAGACCATGATCGAGCGTACGCGGGACATAGCGCATCAACGCGCGCATCCGGCGTCCATGTTCGATCAGCCCGCGCAGGTCCTGGCCCGACCGTGCCCCGCCCGGGGTTTCGAGCAGCAGCGCATCGATCCCCGCATCGACCAGATAATTTTCGAGCGCCGTATCGTCCTTCAGATACACTTCGCTCCGCCCCTTCGCGACTTTGTAGAGCGGCGGCTGCGCGATGTAGAGATGCCCGTTCTCGATGATCTCGGGCATCTGGCGATAGAAGAAGGTGAGGAGCAAGGTGCGGATATGGGCGCCGTCGACATCGGCGTCGGTCATGATCACGATCTTGTGATAGCGCAGCTTGCCGATGTTGAATTCGTCGCGAATCCCGGTGCCGAGCGCCTGGATCAGCGTGCCGACTTCCTTCGACGAGATGATGCGGTCGAAACGGGCCCGCTCGACGTTCAATATCTTGCCCTTCAGCGGCAGGATCGCCTGGACGTGCCGGTCGCGGCCCTGTTTCGCCGAGCCGCCTGCCGAATCGCCCTCGACGAGGAAGAGTTCGCATTTCGACGGATCGCGCTCCTGGCAGTCCGCGAGCTTGCCGGGGAGCGAGGCGATGTCCATCGCGCCCTTGCGCCGCGTCAGTTCGCGCGCCTTGCGCGCGGCCTCGCGTGCCGCGGCGGCGTCGACGACCTTTTGCACCACCGCCTTGGCATGCGCGGGATTCTCCTCGAGCCACTCGGTCATGCGGTCGGCCATCAGGCTCTCCAGCGGCTGACGAACCTCGGACGAGACGAGCTTGTCCTT
>Ga0189279_100107_pt1 | contig 37610 bp, 29 predicted proteins | sample N26B6minimetaG_FD_130324 | JGI IMG/M metagenome (GOLD analysis project Ga0189279, IMG submission 130324) | Marine microbial communities from the Costa Rica Dome - N26 B6 mini metaG | ecosystem: Environmental > Aquatic > Marine > Oceanic > Photic zone | place: Costa Rica: the Eastern Pacific... | reverse complement strand
GCCCGCCATCACCGCCCACCATGCGTAGCGACGCACGTCGGCGGCCTGCCATCGCGGGGCGCCGGCGGGTTCGTGCAGGCCATGCGGAATATTCTCGTAGCTCGGCTCGCCGTCGAGCACCGGCTTGGCGGGAGCGCGCGCCCAGGCCTCGGCGACGTAGCGCCAATTGTCCTCGCCGATCGCGTTCGGCCCTTCCTGATCATAGGCGCGATGTCCCGACTGGAACATGTTGAAATCGAGCCACGGCGCCTGATGCCACTGCCACAGCGACGATGTGCGGCCGATCGGATGAAAGGTCATCAACTGCTGCGGCGCGATGGCCTTTATGGTGGTCCCCAGCGCATCCCAGACCGCCGTGCGCGATTCGGATCGCGTGTCGCCGCCGTTGAGCCAGACGACATTCGTCCGTTTGCCATAGCGTTCGGCGAGGAAGCGTCCATAGACCGCGGCGTTGGCTTCGGTGAGCTGGCGGTCGGTGGCAAGATCGCCCCATGCCGGAACCATCGCGACATAGATGCCGTGAGCGGCGGCGCGATCGACCATCCAGTCGACATGATCCCAATAATCGTATTCGCCGGGCTTTGCAGGATCCCGCCCGGCGGTCGTGCGCGGCCGCGCGGGGTCGCCGTCGACAAGCGCGGGCGCGCCGTAACGGCTCGTCATCTGCGGCGTGTGCAGCAGCATCACCTGGACGACGTTGAAGCCCTGTCGCTCGCGCACGGTCAGATAATGTTCGGTTTCGTCGCGGTCGAGGCGGCTCAGCAACAGCCAAGCGGTATCGCCGAGCCAGAACCAGGGTTTGCCCCCTGCCTCGAGGTAGCGGTGGTTCGCCGAGACCGAAAGCTGCGGAAGGGGCGTAGCGGCCGCGCACGCCGGCTGCCCAATGGCGCAGGCCGCGAACGCCGCCAATATCGTCGCAATTCGCCTTTTCACAACATCCTCTCGCCCCGCCCGGACGTGGGCGCCGCCGCGCGCGGACCGCTGCGGCTGCGCCATTGCGATTATAAATATAATAATACTATTTGGTCAAGCCACGACAGAGGCGCTTTGCGCGTCGCCTATTGCAGGTTCACATACATGCCGCCGTCGACGAGCAGCGCGGCACCGGTGACATAGGCGGCCATGTCGGAGGCCAGGAATATGATGGGCCCGACCATATCCTCAGGCTGTCCCAGGCGCCCGAGCGGGGTGCGCGATTCCATGTAGCGACGCTTGTCCTCGTCGGCGAGATCGTCCTTGTTGATCTCTGTCAGGATCGTGCCTGGCAGCACGCTGTTGCACCGGATGCCGTGGCGCCCGAGCGCAATGGCGGCCGACTGCATCAGCGAATGGACCCCGGCCTTGGTCGGCGTGTAGTGCGTCTGATATTCGCCGCCGACGAGGGCCGATATCGACGATACCGCAACGATCGCGCCGCCGTCGCCTTGCGCCACCATCTGCCGCGCGGCGGCCTGGCACATATAATAGGCGCCGTGCATATTGACGCGCTGGGTTCGCTCGAACGTCTCGGCCGGCATGTCGAGAAACGAATGAAAGGGACAGATGCCCGCGTTGGACACCATCACGTCGATCCGGCCGAAGGCGTCGAGCGCGCGCTCAACGAAAGTCTGCGCGGTTTCGGGGAGCGCGACGTCGCCCTTGACCGCGATCGCCCGGCCCCCTGCGGCCTCGATCGCCGCGACGCAGCTTTCGGCGGCGGCATCGCTCGAGGCGTAGTTGATGGCGACCCGGGCGCCGTGCCGTGCCGCGCCGATCGCGGCAGCGCGGCCGATGCCGGTCGAGCCGCCGGTCACCAGCACCGTTTTTCCTTCCAATAGTTTCATGGCGCTTTCCTGTTCGAGATCATGGCGTTTCGGCAAGGATCGACCGGTCGATTGCCTCGATCCGGTTCACGCCGGTCAGTGTCATCGCGACGGTCATTTCCCTTGCGATCAGTTCGAGCAGCTTCGCGACGCCGGCTTCTCCCTGTGCGGCCAGCGCGTAAATCCACGCGCGACCCAGCAGCACGCCTTTAGCGCCAAGCGCCAGCATCCGAACGACGTCCAGTCCGCTGCGTACGCCGCCGTCGGCGAGGATCGTCAGCGCGTCGCCGACCGCATCGGCGATCGGCGGCAAGGCCCGGGCGCTCGACAGGACGCCGTCGAGCTGGCGACCGCCGTGGTTCGATACCACGATGCCGTCGGCGCCGATCGCCGCCGCCTCGCGCGCGTCCTCGGGATCCAATATGCCCTTGATGATCAGCGGACCGTTCCATTCTGCCCGGATCCAGTCGAGATCCTTCCACTGGATCGACGGATCGAAATTGGCGCCCAGCCAGCCCATATAGTCGTTGAGTCCGCTATCCTTGCCGAGCACGGGCAGCAGGTTGCCCAGCATGTGCGGCCTGCCGCGCACCCCGACGTCCCACGCCCAGCCCGGCTTTCCCATCGCCTGCAAAACCCGCCGCAGCGGTCCGCGCGGCCCCGACATGCCCGAATGGGCATCGCGATAGCGCGCGCCGGGAACCGGCATGTCGACGGTGAAGACCAGCGCTTCGGCCCCGGCCGTTTTTGCACGCGCGATCAGGTCCTTCATGAACGACCGGTCGCGGATGACGTACAGCTGGAACCAGAAGGGGTCGGCCGCGGGGGCGACATCTTCGATCGAACAGATCGACACGGTGGACAGGCAGGTCGGGATGCCCGCCGCCGCGGCCGCCCGCGCCGCCTGCAACTCGCCGCGCCGGGCATACATGCCGCCGATCCCGACCGGCCCGATCGCGACGGGCAGGGTGAGCTTGCGCCCGAACAGCGTGGTCGACAGGTCGATGTTCGCCACATCCTTCAGCACGCGCTGGCGCAGCGCGATGCCGGCAAGATCGCCGACGTTGCGGCGCAGCGTCTCTTCTGCGTTCGCGCCGCCATCGGCATAGTCGAACAGGAAGCGCGGCACGCGCCGCCGCGCCGCTTCCCGAAAATCATTCGCCGACGAAATGATCATCGCCGGCTCAATAGGATGTGAAGAGCGCGCGGCGCGCAAGGTCGAGCGCGGCAACGGCATCGTGCCGCTCCTGCGCCGCCTGCATCGCTTCGAAATCTAGTTTGTCGAGCGCACGGTCGATCGCCTTGAGGAAGCCGATCGCCGAATTGGCCGCGGCGACGCTGTCTTCGCGGAAGGGGAATTGGTCGAGCTGCCACACGCCTTCCCAGCCATTCTTGCGCAGCGTGTAGAAAAATTCGAACAGCTCGATCGGGTGCACCGACCCCGCGATCAGGTCGTCGTCCCAACTGCGGAAATTGTCGTTCACGTCCATGCCGAAAAGCCGGCCGTGATCGATCGCGAGCTGGGCCGCATCGGCGGGCGATTCCCCGCCGTAAAGCGAGTGGCCGAAATCGAGCAGGACGCCGACATTGGGAAGCCCCATCCTCTCGATCCCCAGCAGGGTGCGGGCAATGCTGTCGTAGCTCATGTGGACGCGCGGTTCGCGCGGCTTGTACTCGATGACGAACTTCAGGTCGGGGTTCTGGCTCGCCAGGTCCCCGATACCGTCGATGCTGCGTTGCCACAGCGTCTTGTGATCGACCTGGAAGGGATAGTCCCAGCCATCCTGCCCCGGCCACAATTTGACATAGTCGGCGCCGAAGTGGCGCACGACATTCGCGGCGTCGTTGACCATCTCGTTGGCCAGGCGGCGGATTCCCGGATCGGGATTGGTGAACGCCCCCTTCGCGAACTGCCGCGTGTAGATTTCGGGCGTGATGCCGATCACCGACAAGCCGTTGCGGTCGAGCGCGGCGCCGACCTCGTCCAGCGAAAGGCCGGGATCGACGAACGGATAGTTGATGTCGACCACCGACAGGTCATCCACCTGTCCCGCGAGGTCGATCATCTCGATCAGCGAGCGTGGCGGTCCGTAGCCGTCCGTGGCGTAGCGGTCGACATAGGTTGCGAAGTGCCAGATGCCGGCTCCGAATTTCAATTTGCTAGTCACGCTTCGATCCTCATCCTTGGGGTGTGGCTGCTGCCGGGGCGGTCAGGCGACGACGACCTCGACGCCGGCGCCTTCGATCGCCGCACGGTCGGCGTCGCCGATCCGGTCGTCGGTGATCAGCGTGCCCACGAGATCGAGCCCGCCGAGCGCGGTGAAGGACCGCAGGCCGATCTTGCTGGCGTCCGCGACGAGATAGACATGGTCGGCAGCCTCGATCATCGCGCGCTTCACCGCGATGTCGGACAGCGCCGGGTACGTCAGCCCGGCGTCGACATCGATCGCCGCGGTGGCGAGAAAGAGCTTCTTGGCGAAAAGCCCCTCGAAATAGGCGGCCGACCGGTCGCCGCTGAGCGACAGCGTCGGCGCCTTGAAATGTCCGCCGGGCATGTGGACGTCGAAACCCGGCTCGGCGCCCAGCATCAGCGCGATATTCAGGGCATTGGTGATGACGGTCATGTCCCGGCGCCCGCCGAGGCCGGCGGCCACTTCGGTGGTGGTCGATCCCGAATCGAGGATTATCGTTTCGCCGTCGGATACCAGCGCCGCGGCCGCGCGGCCGATCCGCCGCTTCTCGTCCATATTTTCGTGATGCTGGAGCGCGAGGGCCCGGACCTGCTGGGTCACCGATTTCAGGAACGCTCCGCCATGTTCGCGGACGATATGCCCGTCGGCCTCCAGCTTTTCCAGATCCTGCCGCACGGTGACTTCGGACACGTCGAACGCGTCGGCCAGCGCGCGGACGCGGGCGCTTCCCTCCTCGCGGAGCCATGCCAGTATCCTGGCGCGGCGAACTTCGCCGAGCAGGCGTGCGGGAGCGGTCATGCGTCGAAAGGCATAGGCAGCGGGCGACGGGGGCACGGGCCGGATGCGCGCGATTCGACGGCTTTGTTCATTCAGGCTCTCCCCTTGTTCGCTTGTTTTCGATTTGAGGCAGGAATCTATAAAAACGAAAATGATCGAAATACAAGCGCCATTCGAGATATAATAATACTATTCCTTGCGCCCGCTTTCAACATCCGTTATCGGGCAGGCGAGGAGAGCATGATGTCCGGAGTCGTTCGCGCGCCCGATGAGGCGCGGAAATCAACAGAATTACGTCGTTTCGAGCATGTTCGCGAGCGAGCGAACTGGATGCGCAGGCGCCTGTTGAAGATGATCGTCGACGCGGGTCAGGGGCATCCCGGCGGCGATCTGTCGGCCACCGACATCCTCGCGACGCTCTATTTCGATATTCTTCGAATCGATCCGGCGCGACCCGACGCCCCCGATCGCGATCGCTTCATCATGAGCAAGGGGCATTGCACCGGCGCGCTTTATACCGCGCTCGCCGGGGCGGGATTTTTTCCCGAGGCGGAGCTCGACACCTATCTCAAACCCGAATCGCGGCTGAACGGCCATCCCAACCGCACCTATCTGCCGGGCATCGAAACCAATACCGGGCCGCTCGGGCACGGTCTGCCGGTCGCGGTCGGTGCCGCCGTCGCGGCGCAGATCGACGCCGCCGATCGTCACGTCTTCGCGCTGACCGGCGACGGCGAGTTGCAGGAAGGCAGCATGTGGGAAGCGGCGATGTTCGCCGGTCACCGCGGGCTTGGCAATCTTACCGTGATCGTGGACCGCAACCGGCTCCAGCAGGGCGCGCGTACCGAGGACACCAATGCGCTGGAACCGCTCGCCGATAAGTGGCGCGCCTTCGGCTGGCTGGTGGAGGGGGTCGACGGTCACGATCATGCCGCGCTGCTCGCGGCGTTCGATGCGGCTCGCAGGCCGCGCGAAAAGCCGCTGTGCCTGATCGCGGACACGCACAAGGGCCAGGGGGTCAGCTTCATGCGCGACCAGGCGGGGTGGCATCATGGCGTACCCAATGCGGAGCAATATGCCCAGGCAATCCGCGAGCTCGAAGAGGAGATGGCCCGATGAGCGCCGCTGCAACCCCGCTCTTCGATTGTCGCGACGCCTATGTCCGGGCCGTCGAGGCGTTGGCCGAAACCGATCGGCGGATCGTCGCGGTCGTCAATGATTCGGTCGGCTCGTCGAAGCTCGGCGCGTTCCGCGACCGCTTTCCCGATCGCCTGATCAATGTGGGGATCGCCGAGCAGAATATGGTCGGAGTCGGAGCGGGACTTGCCAACGGTGGCAAGATTCCCTTCGTCAGCGGCGCGTCCTGCTTCCTGAGCGCGCGCGCGATGGAGCAGATCAAGGCCGACTGCGCCTACAGCTTCGCCAATGTGAAGCTGTGCGGCATTTCGAGCGGCGTCGCTTATGGCGAACTCGGCGCGACGCACCACAGTATCGAGGATATCGCCTGGCTCCGCGCGATCGACCGGCTTTCGGTGATCGTGCCCTCCGATCCCTGGGAGACCGGCGAAGCGATCAAGGCCGCCGCCGCGCACGATGGTCCCGTCTATGTCCGGATCAGTCGCATGCCGGTGCCGCAGCTCGAGCGTCGAAGCGCCGCGTTTGCGATCGGCAAGGGCGAAACCTTGCGGGACGGCGGCGATCTGGCGATCATCGCGAATGGCACGCTGGTCCACCGGGCCCTCGCAGCCGCCGACGTCCTTGCCGAAGAAGGGATCGCGGCGCGGGTCATCAATATGGCGAGTATCGCGCCGCTCGACACCGATCTGATCGCAGAGGCGGCGAAGACGGGCGCGATCGTCACGGCCGAAGAGGGGCTGGCGCGTGGTGGGCTGGGCGGCGCGGTCGCCGAATGGTGCGCGGAGAACGCCCCGGTGCGGATGCGCCTGCTCGGCTTTCCGGGCTTCCTGCCGACCGGTTCGGCGGCGTGGCTGATGGATCGGTTCGGCCTGTCGGCCGACGGGATTGCCGCGGCCGCCCGCGACATGCTGGGATTACGGAACGGCTGATGCCCGGTTCCGTCATCCTTGCGATCGACCAGGGAACCACCAATACGAAGGCGTTGCTCGTCGCGTCCAGCGGGGACGTGCTCGCCCGGCACGCGCGACCGATGCACGTCGATTATCCGCGCCCCGGCTGGGCTCAGCAAGATGCCATGCAGATATGGGATGCGGTCGCCGGTCTGATCGCCGAAAGCCTCGCGGCGGCGCCGGGCGTCGAGATCGCCGCGCTGGCCATTTCCAACCAGCGCGAAACGGTGGTGCTGTGGGACGCCGCGACGGGCGAGCCCATCGCGCCTGCCGTGCTCTGGCAATGCCAGCGCTCGGTCGAACGCTGTGCGGCGCTGCGCACAGCCGGGGTCGCCGGCGAGATCGCGGCGCGCAGCGGGCTAGGGATCGATCCGCTCTTTCCCGCCGCGAAGATCGGCTGGCTGCTCGATTCGATCCCGGGCGCCCGGGCGCGCGCCGACCGCGGGGAGCTTCGCTGCGGCACCGTGGACAGCTGGCTCTTGTGGAGGCTCAGCGGCGGCACGATCCATGCGACGGACGCCAGCAATGCGTCGCGAACCCAGCTGTTCAATCTCGATACCGCGTCGTGGGACGCGCGGTTGGCGGACATCTTCGACGTCCCGCTGTCGCTGCTGCCGCGGGTGGTGCCGTCCGACGAGGGGTTCGGGGGCGTCGCCGCGGGCGCGACGGCGCTTCCTGCCGGGACACCGGTTCAGGTCATGCTTGGCGACAGTCATGCGGCGCTTTTCGCGCATGGCATCGTCGAGCCGGGCCGGGTCAAGGCGACAATCGGTACCGGCAGTTCCTTGATGGCGGCGACCGCCGCCCGTACGTCCTCGAGCCATGGTTTGTCGGCGACGGTGGCATGGCAATGCGATACGCGTGCGCCGCAATATGCGCTGGAAGGCAATATTTCGGTATCGGGCCATGCGGCGGCCTTTGCGGCCGCGCTGCTCGGCCTTGCCGACGAGCAAGCATTGACGAGCCTGGCGGAAAGCGTCGAAAGTTCGCAAGGCGTTGCCTTCGTCCCCGCGCTCGCGGGGCTCGGCGCCCCGCACTGGCGACCCGACGCGCGCGGGATCGTTTCGGGCATGACGCTCGGCACCCGGCCGGCGCACGTCGCGCGCGCCGCCTTCGAAGCGATCGCCCTGCAGATTTCCGACGTGCTCGACGCCATGGAAGCCGACCTTGGTCAGCCTCTTGCCGAACTGTCGATCGACGGCGGCGCCGCGCGCAACGATTTTATGGCGCAGCTTCTTGCCGACCTGAGCGGCCACACCGTCACCAGGCCGGAGATCGCCGAAGCGAGCGCGCTCGGCGCCGCGCGGATGGCGGCCCGCGCGCTCGGCTATGGCGACGAATGGCGCTTTCCCGATGCGACGCGTTTCGAACCCCGCATGGAACCCGGCCGGCGCGAGGCGATCCGCCGCGGTTGGCGCGCCGCGCTGGACGCGGCGGTCGCGGCGGGAACGGGAGGACCGCCAGAATAGACTATCGATGCCCGGTGGCCGACAAGACCGTCGCGACCCCGACCAGACCAGCTGAGGCGGGAACCGCCGCCCGATCCGGAGAGGACTTATGACGAGCGCTACTGCAGGCCGTGACGACTGGAAAAATACGATTCTGGCGGGCCTTGCCAACTATATCGATGCCGGGTCGATCGTGGCCGGCGCCGCGGCGCTGGCGCTGTGGGTCGATGCCTATCGGCTCGATACCGACCTCGTCGGCCTGATCGGAGCATTTGGCCCCAATGCGATCGCCGCCGGCGTCGGCGCCCTGATCGGCGGGCGGCTTTGCGACCTGTTCGGGCGCAAGAAGATCTACCAATATGATATGCTCTTCTATGCCTTTGGCATGTTGTGGCTCGTCTTTGCGGTCAACGCCTGGATGATCGTGGTCGGATTTTTCCTCGTCGGCCTGGCAGTCGGCGCGGACATCCCGGCCTCCTGGTCGCTGATCGCGGAGATGGCGCCGAACGACAAGCGCGGCAAGCACAGCGGGGTCGCCCAGGTGCTCTGGTATCTCGGACCCGTGGTGGTGCTCCTGATGTTTCTTGCGCTCTCGCCGCTTGGGCTGCTCGGCGCGCGGATCGTCTTTGCGCATCTCGCGATCCTCGCCGTGGCGCTGACCTTCCTCCGCTCGCGGATGAAGGAGTCGCCGCGCTGGCTCGAGGCGCAGGCGGAAGGCGCGCGCCAGGATGGCCGGCCCGAACGCGGGCGGTGGCGCGACTTGTTCACCCGTCAGCACATCGGATCGATGGCATTCCTTTCGGGCATGTATCTGTTCTGGAACCTGTGGGCCGGCACGAACGGCTTTTTCTTTCCCTATATCCTGCGCACGGTCGGCAACCAGACACAGGCGATGTCGGTGGCGGTGCAGGCGTTGAGCTTCCTGCTCGGAATGGCTTCGATCTTCTTCATCTTCATGAAGTTGTCCGACCGGGTAAATCAGCGGCTGCTCTTCGGCCTTTCCGCGATCACCCAGGTGATCGGCATGTCGCTGCTCGCGATCTTTCCGCTGACCCTGCCGGTCGCGCTGGTCCACGTCTTTCTGATGGCAGTCGGCCAGGGCTTTGGCGCGCAATGCTTCTTTCAACTCTGGAGTTCGGAGATGTTCCCGACGCTGCTGCGCAGCACGGCGCAAGGCGTGATGTTCGCGATGGTGCGCATCGCGCTCGGGATTTTCAGCTTCTTCGTGCCGGCGCTGACGGCCACCGGATTCCACACGCTGGCCTGGATTCTGGTCGGCTTTCTCGCGATCAGCGGGTTGATCGGCTTCATCTGGGCGCCGCGCAACGAGGGCAAGTCGCTCGAGGAAATCGCCGCCGCGCGAGCGGACTGAGGCGCGCAGTCGAAGGAGGCAGAGGATGCAGGTTTCACGCCGGACGATGCTGGCGGGCGGGTTTGCCGCAGGCGCGGCGGCGGCTGCCCCTGCCATCGCGCGCGAGGGCTCGGCCCGCACCGAGCGGTGGGGGCTCCACGAAATCACGCTCACCGGCCCTGCGGGCGGCAATCCCTTTGTCGAGGTCGATGTTGCCGCGACGTTCGAATGCGGAGACCACACGATCCGCGTGCCGGGCTTCTATGACGGCGAGGGGATTTATCGCATTCGTTTCAGCCCGCCCGAAGAGGGGCGATGGACGTGGCGCAGCGCCAGCAACATGGCCGCCCTTTCGGGTGCGACGGGCGCGTTCGATTGTGGCCCGCCGGGGCCGGGCAATCATGGCCCGGTTGGCGTCAGCCCCGACGGCTTTCACTTCGTCCATGCCGACGGCACCGCGTTTCGCCAGATCGGCACCACCGCCTATAGTTGGGCGTTGCAGTCCGATGCGCGGTGCGCGGAAACGCTGGCGACGCTTCGGGCCGCTCCGTTCAACAAGATGCGAATGCTTGTCTTTCCGAATGTCGAATCGGTTGCGACCGATCCGTTCGTGCGGACGGGGCCGGGAGCCGGAGACTGGGATCCCGCGCGCTTCGACCCCGCCTATTTCCGGCGGTTCGAGGACCGGATCATCCGCCTCGGCGACCTGGGGATACAGGCCGATGTCATCCTCTTCCACCCCTATGACAAGGCGCGCGGCTACAGCGACATGGCGCGGTCCGACGACGAACGCTACATCCGCTACGTCGCCGCGCGCTGGGGCGCCTACCGCAATCTGTGGTGGTCGATGGCCAATGAATATGACGCGGTCGAGAGCAAGACGGTTGCCGACTGGGACGCGCTGTTCGAAATCCTGGTCGCCGCGGATCCGCACGATCGATTGCGCTCGATCCACCAACTTCATCGTTACTATGATCACCGCAAGCCCTGGGTGACCCACGCCAGCGTCCAGAACGGCGCCGCGGTACTCGACGATATTCGCGCCGCCCTGCATCGCGACTTCGCCCAGAAGCCGGTGATTTTCGACGAGGTGGTCTATGAAGGCAATTCGGCGCAGCGCTGGGCCAATCTGACCGGCGAACAAATGGTCGAACGCTTTTGGTGGGGACTCGTCGGCGGCACCTATGTCGGCCACAGCGAAACCTATCAAGCCGATCGCAATCCGGATTTTTCCTGGCTGGGGCAGGGCGGTACGCTGCAGGGCACGAGCGCGCCGCGCCTCGCCTTTCTCAAGCGGATCATGGAGGACGGTCCTGCGCCTGGAATCGATCCGATCCAGCATCTGTGGAATTATCATCTGGGTGGCCGCGACGGCGCCTATTATCTCCACTATTTCGGCGGCGACACTCCGACCGAATGGCGCCTGAGGCTTCCGGTCAAGAAGGGCGAGCCGCTCCATCGGTATCGCGTCGACGTCATCGATACCTGGGCGATGACCGTCACGCCGGTCGACGGGGTCTTCGCGATGGAGCGCCTCGACGATTACGACGTCCACGATCCGGCGCGTCCCACGATCCCGCTGCCAGGCAAACCCTGGATCGCGGTGCGTGTGCGCCGGGTCTAGGGTCCTGACCCCGGAACGGCCCGGTCGGGCGCGGGGCGAGCGCGCCGGGGGAATGCTATGCCGGAACGGCCTCCGCCGGGTGCGGGGCAAAGGCCGGATCGTCGAGTTTGTAGGCCTTGCGGACGAGACCGTGTGCAAGTTCGTGCGCCAGTTCGGCAGCTTCCCAGTCGACGAGCCGGTGCTCGGCGACCAGGCGGGCCAGAAAGGCGCAGTCGACGCGCCGCGCGACGTCGTGCCGCGCCGGGATCGACAGAAATGCGCGCGTGTCGTCGTTGAAGCCGACCGTGTTGTAGAAACCGGCGGTTTCCGTCGTCATCTCGCGAAAGCGGCGCATCCCCTCCGGGTTGTCGTGGAACCACCACGACGGCCCGAGCTTCAGGCACGGATAATGGCCCGCCAGCGGCGCCAGTTCCCGTGCATAGGTCGATTCGTCGAGCGTGAAGAGGATGATTGACAACCTCGTTTCGGTGCCGAAGCGATCGAGCAACGGCTTCAGCGCGTGGACATAGTCGGTCCGCATCGGAATATCGCAGCCCTTGTCGCGGCCGTGGCTTTCGAACAGCTTGTGATTGTGATTGCGGCACGAGCCCGGATGGATCTGCATCACCATGCCATCCTCGACGCTCATCGCGGCGAGTTCGGTCAGCATCTGTGCGCGAAACAATTCGGCGTCGGGCGCCGTCCAGCGGCCGCCAATGATCTTTGCAAACAGGGCTTCGGCTTCTGCGCCGGACAGGTTCGCGGTCGCGGCGCTCGGATGGCCGTGGTCGGTCGCGGTCGCGCCGGCGGCCCGGAAATCGGCGCGGCGCTTGCGATGCGCGGCCAGATAGCCCTGCCAGCTTTCGACGTCCTCGCGGGTCAACGCGCCGAAACGCTGCATCGCGGCGGCGAAATCATGATGTTCGGGATCGACCACGGCGTCGGGGCGATAGGTCGTGACGACGCGTCCCGACCAGCCCGATGCGCGGATGGCGGCGTGGTGATCGAGATCCTCGTGTGCGCCTTCGGTCGTTGCCAGCATCTCGATATTGAAGCGGTCGAAGAGCGCGCGGGGACGAAATTGGGGCGTCGCGAGGCTCTCGTTTATCCGGTCATAATAATCGTCCGCGGTCGACGCATCGAGGGCGGTATCGAAGCCGAACACATCGGCAAAGACATGGTCGAGCCACATCCGCGACGGCGTGCCCCGGAACAGGTGGAAATTCGCGGCGAACAGCCGCCAGGCTTCGCGCGGATCGGTCGCGGGGGTGCCGTTGCGATCGGGCACGCCCAGCGCGTCGAGCGCGATGCCCTGGCTGTACAGCATGCGATAGAGATAATGGTCGGGTGCGAGCAGCAATTCGGTCGCATTGGACCAATTGGCATCGGTGGCGAACCAAGCGGGGTCGGTGTGGCCGTGCGGGCTGACGATCGGCAATTCCCTGATATCGGCATAGAGTGCCCGTGCGATGTCGCGCGTGCGACCTTCGGCGGGGAAGAGGCGGTCGGGGTTGATGTCGAGCGGCTTTGCCATCGGTCTATTTTTCCCATTATAGCGCATGTTCGGTACGCCGCATTGTCGCGTCGTCCGGCATCCGCGAGATCCGTTCGGTCGGGCGCTGCAACGCAGAGGTTGCAGTCGCTTTCCGAATGGTGATATATAACATTGACGATGTGATATATGACACCGTTTTCTATTCAAAACAAGTCGATCCGAAAAGGCAAGGACGCCGTAGAGCCATGACCGCGAGGAAAGCCATTTTTGTCGATCCGCGCGATTCGGTCGCAACCGCGCTCGCCGATCTCGCCGCGGGCGACCGGATCGATGTCGGGGCGGGCGTCACCCTGATCGAGCCCATCGCACGCGGGCACAAGGTTGCGGTGACGGACATCGCCGCAGGCGATCCCGTGCTGAAATTCGGTTTCTCGATCGGCACGGCGCGTACGGCGATCGTGTGCGGCGCGCATGTCCATTCGCACAATATGGCAACCGCGCTCTCGACCGACGATACCCACGCCTATCGCCCCGATCCTGACCCCGCGCCGCCGCTCGCGGATGCGCCCGGTTTCATGGGCTATCTGCGCGACGACGGGCGCGCGGCGACCCGCAACGAAATCTGGGTGTTGCCGACGGTCGGCTGCGTTGCGCGGACCGCGACGAAAATCGCCGAAGCGGCGGATCGCCTTCATCGCGGGCGCGTCGACGGCGTCCATGCCTTCACCCACCCCTTTGGCTGCTCGCAGCTTGGCGACGATCTGGACGGGACGCGCGCCATCCTCGCCGCGCTGGCATCGCATCCCAACGCCGGCGGCGTGCTGCTGGTCGGGCTCGGATGCGAATCGAACCAGCTCGACGCCCTGATCGATTCGATCGACCCGGCGGTTCGTGGCCGGGTGCGGTCCCTGCGGGCGCAGAGCGCGGGGGACGAGATTGCCGAGGGGCTCGCTTCGATCGGCGAACTGGTCGACCGGGCGGAAACCGCGCAGCGCCAACTGCTGCCGCTCGGCAAGCTGGTGCTCGGGGTCAAGTGCGGCGGGTCCGACGGCCTGAGCGGGTTGACCGCCAATCCGCTCGTCGGGCGGATGAGCGACGCGGTGACCGGCCTTGGCGGCGCGACGATCCTGACCGAGATTCCGGAAATTTTCGGCGCCGAACATCTGCTGATGGCGCGTGCCGCCGATCGCGGCATTTTCGATGCGATCGACCGAATGGTCGCCGACTTCAAAGCCTATTTTACCGCGCATGGCGAACCGGTGTCGGAAAATCCGTCGCCGGGGAATATCGCGGGCGGCATCACGACGCTGGAGGAAAAATCCCTCGGCGCCGTCCAGAAGGCCGGGCGGGCGGTGGTGACCGACGTCATCGCCTATGGCGCGCGGGCAACGAAGCCGGGCCTGACCCTCCTCGAAGCGCCGGGCAACGACGCCGTTTCGTCGACCGCCCTGTCGGCGGCAGGGGCGACGGTGATCCTCTTCACGACCGGGCGCGGAACGCCGCTCGGATTTCCGGTGCCGACGATCAAGGTCGCGTCAAACCACGATCTCGCCGCGCGCAAGCCCGGATGGGTCGATTTCGATGGCGGGCAGGTTCTGGAAGGCGGACTCGACGACGGCGCGACGGCGCTTCTGGACCTGGTTGCCGCGGTCGCCTCTGGCCGGGAAACAGCCGCCGAGCGCAATGGCGAGCGCGAAATCGCCATCTGGAAAAGGGGTGTGACGCTTTGACCCGCCTGTCGCCCGCGACGCTCGCGACCCTTCCCGAGAACGTGGCGCGCCCGCGGCACGACCTTGCCGCGGTCCGCACCGGCGTCGTGCATTTCGGCCCCGGCGCCTTTCACCGGGCGCATCAGGCGAGCTTTTTCGACGCGCTGCTCGACCGCGATCCGCGCTGGGGGATCGCCGCGGTATCGCTCCGGTCGGCGTCGACCGTCGATGCGCTCGCCGAGCAAGGCGGCCTCTATAGCCTGACGACGCTGGGAGAGGATATCGCGATCCGCGTGATCGCGGCCCACAGCGCCTTCGTGCGGCCGGGGGAGGATGCGGAGGTCCATCGCCTGCTCGCCGACCCTGAGGTCGGGCTGGTGACCAGCACCGTGACCGAGAAAGGCTATTGCCTGGGCGCCGACGGCGCGCTCGATCTGGCGCATCCCGATATCGTCCACGACCTGGCGGACCGTGCGGCGCCGGTCAGCATCATCGGTTGGATCGTCGCCGGACTGGCGGCCCGCCGCGCCGCCGGGGTCGCGCCATTCGCCGTCCTGTGCTGCGACAATATGAACGGCAACGGGACGAAGCTGGCGGCGGCGGCGGTGCTGTTCGCGCGCCAGTTCGACGGCGATCTGGCGGACTGGATCGCCGCCACCGTCGCCTTTCCCAACACGATGGTCGATTCGATCACTCCGGCCACCGATGCCGCGCATCGCGAGCGGGCGCGAGAGCTGCTGGGCGTGGACGATGGCGCCGCGGTGCAGCGCGAGGGCTTTACCCAATGGGTCGTCGAACATTTCGACCTTCCGGACGGACCCGATCTCGCGAGCGTCGGCGTCGAAATGACGAACGACGTCGCCGCTTATGAAAAGGCGAAGCTGCGCATCCTCAACGGCGCGCACAGCAGCCTTGCCTATATCGGTCTCGCGCTCGGCCACGAAAGCGTCGCTGGCGCGATGGCCGACGAACGCCTCGCCGCCTTTGCCGAGCGATTGATCCGCGCCGACATCATCCCGTCGCTCGCGCCGGCCGCCGGGCTCGACCTGGCGGACTATGCCACGGCGGTTCTCGCGCGCTTCCGCAATCCGGCGATCCGCCACCTGCTCAGCCAGATCGCGTGGGACGGCACCCAGAAACTTCCGTACCGGCTGCTCGACACCGCATGCGATGCACGCGCTGCGGGTCGGGCGACCGAACGCCTTGCCGTGCCGGTCGCCGCGTGGATGGCCTTCGTTCGCCGCATGGCGCGGCGCGGCGACACGATAACCGACCCCCTCGCGGCGCGGCTTTCGAATATCGGTCGCTCCGCGGGCGATGCCCGGGGCCTCGTGGATGCGCTGCTCGCGCTCGACCTGTTCCCGAGGGCGCTGGCCGACGACCCCGCCTGGCGCGCCGCGGTCCTGACGGCCCTCGACCGGGTCGAGGCGGGGGACATCTATTCGGCGCTCGTCTGAAAGGCAGAGGGCGAGCGCCCGCCACCGACAACATAATGGGAAGGATCGCCGATGGCCACGACGGGACAGGATACGATAGGAAAGGCGGCGGCACGCGCGGGACACTACCGCTGGGTCGTCGTCGGGCTGTTGTTCGCCGCGACGGTCATCAACTATATCGACCGCCAGATGATCGGCGTGCTCAAGCCGACGCTCTCGCAAGATCTGGGCTGGAGCGAAACCGACTTCGCCAACGTGATCTTCTGGTTTCAGGCGGCCTATGCGATCGGATATCTGGGGTTCGGCCGGATCGTCGACATCGTCGGGGCCCGGCTCGGCTATACGGTCGCGTTCATCATCTGGCAACTCGCGCACATCGCGCATGGCGGCGCGATGTCGGTGACGCAGTTCGCGATGGCGCGGTTCGGGCTCGGCATCGGGGAATCGGGGAATTTCCCGGCCGGCATCAAGGCGGTGACCGAATGGTTCCCCGCGCGCGAGCGCGCACTGGCGATCGGGATATTCAACGCCGGCGCCAATGTCGGCGCGATCGTCACGCCGTTGCTCGTCCCGCTGCTCGTCGTCGCCTATGGCTGGCGGATGGCGTTCGTCATTACCGGCGTGGCGGCCTTCGTCTGGCTGATCGCTTGGTGGACCCTCTATCGCCGCCCGCGCGAGCATCCGAAAGTCAGCGCGGGCGAACTCGCATGGATCGAACAGGATCCGGTCGATCCCGTCGTCGAGATGCCCTGGAAACAACTCGTGCGCGTGCGCGAAACCTGGGCCTATGCGATCGGCAAGTTCTGCATCGACCCGATCTGGTGGTTCTTTCTCTTCTGGCTGCCCGGCTATCTCGGCGAACGCTACGGCCTCGACCTGCTCAGTTTCGGGCCGCCGCTGGTCGCCGTCTATCTCTTGTCCGATATCGGTAGCGTCGCCGGCGGCTGGATGTCCTCGCGGCTGATGAAAGCCGGCAAGAGCGTGAACTATGCGCGCAAGGCCGCAATGCTGCTCAGCGCGATCGCGGTCCTGCCCGTCTTCTTTGCCCAGAGTATCGACAATCTGTGGCTCGCGGTCCTCGTCATCGGCATTGCCGCGGCGGCGCACCAGGCCTTTTCGGCGAATCTCTATACATTGCCCTCTGACGTGTTTCCGCGCGCCGCGGTCGGGTCGGTGATCGGCATCGGCGGAACGGCCGGTGCGATCGGCGGGATGCTGATGGCCAAATATGCGGGCTTCGTGCTCGATTCGCTCGGCACCTATACGCCGCTGTTCGCCGTGGCGGGGAGCGCCTATTTCGTCGCTCTTGTCGCGGTGCACCTGCTCTCTCCCCGCCTCGCGCCGGTCGATGTGAGGCGCTGAGGCGGTCGAGCCGCGGCACGCCCGCCGGGGATTGCCTCGGCGGGCGGCGCTGAATATATATAATAATACTAATGACTAAGCAGCCCGTTCGCGGACAGGTCGGGGGCGGGCGGTGCGCCCGCTTTCGATTTTCAGCGGGATAGCTTGCTTTTTTTACGCTTCGATCACCGAAAACTGTTGCCATTGCCATGTCAGTTACGGTATCTGAGATATCAGTTAAGGGCAGTGCAATTTCTCACGACGCTGCCCGGTCTGTGGAGGAGGGTTGTTTCATGTCTGTTTTAAAGCGAGTTCTGGTCGGCGGCATCGCGGTTTCCGCGTTGGGCATCGGGTTGTCGATGCCCGCATTCGCCCAAGCCGAGCCGGCCGATGCCGCTCAGCCGGCCGCCGAAGGCGACGCCGCGGCCGACGCCATCATCGTGACCGGGATCCGCGCCAGCCAGCGCGCGTCGATCGACCTGAAGCGCGACAATGTCGCCGTCGTCGATTCGATCGTGGCCGAAGACATGGGCAAGCTGCCCGACCAGAATGTCGCCGAATCGCTCCAGCGCATCGCCGGCGTCACGATCGAACGCAACCGCGGCGAAGGGCGCTTCGTCACCGTGCGCGGCTTTGGTCCGAAGTTCAACGCCGTTACGGTCAACGGGCGCACCCTCGCCACCGACAACAACGGCCGCGAATTTTCGTTCGACGTCCTGCCGTCCGAAGTGATTTCGGGCGCCGACGTGTATAAATCGCCGCAGGCCAACCTCAACGGATCGTCGATCGGCGCGACCGTCGACATTCGCACGATGCGCCCGCTTGACCAGCCGGCCGGGCTGAAGCTCGCCGGGTCGGCGACGATGCAATGGTCCGAGCTGTCGGACAAATATAATCCGGAGGTCGCCGCCGTCGGCAGCTGGCGCAACGACGCCGGCAGTTTCGGCGTGTCGCTGTCCGCCGTCTGGGCGAAGCAGAAGAACCGCGACGACGAATTCACCATCGGCGCCGGACATGTGCGGCGGTCGAGCACCGATTCCTATTACACCGCGGGTGGCGTTCAGGGCGCGCGCATCGGCGACGATGTGGAACCCTTTTCCAATGTTTCGATGCCGTCGAACCTGTCGCCCTTCTTCTTCGAGCGCGATCTGCGCCGCTGGGGCCTGAGCGGTGCGGTGCAGCTTCGCCCGTCCGACCGCTTCACGGTGACGATCGACGGGCTCTACACCAAGTCGCGCTTCATCGAGCAGCAGACCGGCCTCGCCTATGACTTCTCGGGCGGGACGCTGGTCGAGCAGGTCGTCGAAGGCGGCAGCGTCGTGAACGGGGTCCAGACCGGCGGCGAGGCGGTTTACCAGCGCTATGTCGGCGGGTTCGTCGACGAGATCATCCAATATGACGATCGCGACGTGACGACCGACCAGATCGGCGTCAACGTCGACTGGCAGGCGACCGACGATTTGAAGCTGCGCTTCGACATGTCGCTGTCGAACGCGCGCAAACGCGGCGCCGAGAACAATCTGTTCACGACGATCCGCCGCAAGAACATCGACCATTGGTTCGACCGGAGGTCGGGCTCGCCGATCTACGACTATGGCCTCGAAAGCCCCAATTATTCCAATGCGGCGACCAATCCCCAGGGACTGACCGCGCACTATTATATCTGGGGCGGCGGATCGAACGGCGACGACGAGATCCAGGAATATCGCGGCGATGCCGACTGGAACCCCGGCGGCGGCGACCTGACCATCTCTGCCGGCGTGATGGCGTCGAAGCGGCTCAAGACGATCGAGGGCTTCGAAATGCCCTTTGGCCAGCAATGCGCCTATTGCGGATCGGACCGCGCGCTTCCCGAAGCGCTGTTCCAGTCGACCGACCGCAATTTCTTCTCGGGCTATGACGGCAATATCCTGCACGACTGGATCATCTACGATCCCCGTGCGCTGGTGCAGCAGGTCGATGCCTATGCCGCCGAAGACGGGATCACCTTCGATCCGGCGGTGCGATCGGCCTCGGCGTCGTCGGTGATCGACGAAAAGGTGCGCGCGGCCTATGTCATGGCGTCGCTCGACACCGAACTCGGCGGCATGCCGCTCGCGATCAACGCCGGCGTGCGGTTCGAGGATACCGACTATACTTCGGCGGGCGCATCGCGCACCGTCCTCAGCGCGCGGCCCCGGGTCGACGAGAACGGCGACCCGACCGGGCAGAACGACATCGTCGTGTCGGACATCGTGCCGGTCAGCTTCCGCGGCAAATATCACGACTGGCTGCCGTCGCTCAACGTGCGGCTCGACGTTACCGACAATCTGGTGCTGCGCCTCGCGGGGTCGAAGGTGATGACGCGCCCGACGCTGACCGACCTGTCGCCCCGCCAGTCGATCCAGACCAACCCGGGCAACGAGACCATCCGCCGCGGCAACCCCGACCTCGCACCGTTCCGGGCGTGGCAGGCCGAGCTGGGGGCCGAATGGTATTTCGCGCCGGATTCGCTGATCAACGCGGCGGTCTTTTACAAGAAGATCGACAGCTTCGTGACGCTGATCACGACGCCGCAGCAGGTCGACGAAATCACCTTCCAGGTCACCGTGCCGGGCAATGGCGACGGCGCGACGGTCAAGGGTTTCGAGATCGGCTATCGCCAGTCGTTCGCCAACTGGCTGCCGGCGCCGTTCGACGGCTTCGGCGTCCAGACCAGCTTCAACTATACCGACTCGAACGCCAATTACCCGAGCGTCGTGGCGGGGGCGACCTACAGCCTCGAGGGCCTGTCGAAATATTCGTACAGCCTTGTCGGCTATTACGAGAAATACGGTATCCAGGCGCGTGTCGCCTATACCTATCGCGACGATTTCCTGCAGACCGCGGTCGGCCGCAACAGCGAGCAGGAATATTTCAACGGCTACGGCCAGCTCGATGCGAGCCTGTCCTATGACCTAACCGACAATTTCACGGTATTCGTCGACGGGCTCAACCTGACGAACTCGAAGGAGTTCCTCTATTCGATGACGCCCGATCGCACGAAGGAATATCGCATGACCGGACGGCGGCTGTCGTTCGGGGTGCGCGCCAAATTCTGATTGTCCCCCCTGGGGCGGCGGCCTCCCTGCCGCCCCTTCGACATCGAGGGACCTTCCGCGAGCCCGGAAGGTCCCTCTTTTTTGTCTGTTACGCGCGCGCTGGCGCACCCGGGGACGGGGCCGCGGCGCGTTCGATCGGGGGGTCAGCGGTCGAGCCGGTGAAAGTCCAGGTGGTCGGTCAGCCGGTAGATGCAGTCCATCGCCATCCAGCTTCCGTCGGGACCCGCCGCAGGGATCGGCTGCTGGAACCGCTGCATCAGCGCGATCCATTTCTGAACGTGCGGATTGGCGGCGTCGGCTTCTGCCTTCGCCGCGTCCGAATATCGGTCGTCGGCGTCGATGATCATGAACAGACGGTTGCCGGCCCGGAAGATCTCCATGTTGAGGATGCCGGCATCGCGGATCGAGCGCACGATTTCGACCGGCGCCTCGCCGGGCCGGTGCCAGCGTTCATATTCGGCGATCAGGTCCGCATCGTCGACCAGGTCGAGCGCCAGGCAGATGCGCCGGGTCGTCGCGCTGTCGCTCATGCGTTGGTCCAGCCGCCGTCGATAACCTGGGCCGTGCCGGTCGTGTATGCCGATTCGTCGCTTGCGAGATACAGCGCGAGCTGGGCGATTTCTTCGGCGCGGCCGAGGCGTCCCATCGGCTGGCGGGCGATGAAGTCCGCGCGCGCCTTCGCCGCGTCGCCGGTCGCCGCCATGCGGTCGTCGAGCGAGGGCGATTGCACCGTTCCCGGGCAGATCGCGTTGCACCGGATGCCCTGCGCCACGAAATCCTGCGCGACCGACTTGGTCAGGCCGATCACCGCCGCTTTCGAGGCACCGTAGACGAAGCGATTGCCGACCCCAATGATCGATCCCGCGACCGAAGCCATGTTGACGATCGAGCCGCCGCCGCGCCCGATCATGGCGGGCAGGAAGGCGCGAATCATCCGGTAGGTCGATTTGACGTTGAGATCGAAGGAGAAATCGAAATCGGCTTCGTCGGTCGTCAGGATCGTGCCGGCATGGACGAAGCCCGCACAGTTGAACAGGATGTCGACGCCGCCGATATCGGCGGCGAGCGCCTCGATCGCCGCCGCATCGCGCAGGTCCATCACGCGCGTTTCGCAGCCTTCGACGCTGGCCAGCGTGTCGGGGTTGATGTCGACGGCGATCGTGCGCGCGCCCTCGCGGGCGAACAGGTCCGCGCTGGCGCGGCCGATCCCCTGGCCGGCGGCGGTCACGATGGCGGTCTTGCCGGTCAGGCGAGGCATGGAATTTCCTTTCAGATCAGGCGGGAGTGGGAGCGTCGGCGCGGATCAGGCCCGCCGAACGCATGTCCGCCCAGAAGGCGGCGGGAATGGGATGGGCGACCTGTCCGACCGCCTGCTTCACCCGCGCGGCGCTGTTCATGCCGGGGATTACCGAGGCGACCTGCGGATGGGCGAGCGGGAATTGCAGCGCGGCGGCCGCGAGCGGAACATGATGATCGTCGCACACCGCCTCGATCGCCGCAACGCGCGCGACCGTTTCCGGCGACGCCGGTTGATATTCATAGTGGAACGGGCCGGGACCCTTGACCCCATGCGCCAATATGCCGCTGTTATAGGGGCCGCCGATCACGACCTGCACGTCGCGTGCAGCGCACAGCGGCAGGAAGCTGTCGAGCGCCTCCTGTTCCAGCAGGGTATAGCGGCCGGCAAGCAGCATCATGTCGAAATCGCCCGCGCCGAGTGCTTCCTCGCAGACCTGCCATTCGTTGACGCCAAGCCCGATGGCCCCCACCACGCCGCCGTCGCGCAGTTCGCGCAAGGCGCGATAGCCGCCGTCCATCAACTCGCGGAACAGGCGCGGATGATCGTCGCCGTGCGCATAGCGACCGATGTCGTGGACATACAGGATGTCGATGCGCTCGCGGCGCAGGCGGCGCAGGCTGTCCTCCCACGACCGCATCACCGCATCATAGCTGTAATCGAACACGCTCTCGAACGGCTCGGGCGAGACGAAGGCCTGTCGGGACTGCGACAGGTCGGTTCCGGGCGCGACCGGGTCGAGGCGACGGCCGACCTTTGTCGAAACGATGATGCGTTCGTCGGGATCGGCCTGGGCAAGCGCGGCGCCGAGCCGTTTTTCGGCGAGCCCGAAGCCATAGTGGGGCGCGACGTCCATATAGGCGATACCCGCATCGAGCGCGGCGCGCACCGTGGCTTCGGCATCGGCGTCGCGCATCGGCCGGTACAGGTTCCCGAGCGTCGAGCATCCGAATCCCAGTCGGCCCAAGCGGTTTTGGTCGAAGGCGCGGCGATGGGGCACGATGGTCATGCCCGCCGCCTAGCCTGATATCTCAAAAATCTCAATTCATATTTCAGGAAACGGCTCGATTAGAACATTCCGAGGATGCGTTGCAGCGCGGCCTGGAAATGGGCTGCGATCGCCGCTTCGGCGCGGTCGGGGTCGCGGGCGGCGAAAGCTTCGAGAATTTCGATATGCTCGCCAAGCGTTCGCAGCGCGAGCGGCGCGGTAACCAGGCGGTCGAGGCGGATCAGCGTGACGTAGTTCTTCAGCCTTCGCGCGGTATTTTCGATCAGCGGGTTCCGCATGTTCGCGATCATGCTGCCATGCAGACCGACCTCCAGCACCTCGAGCTGGTCGAGCGCGCCCGCGCTGAGCCCTTCGGTCTCGATCCGGGTCATCAGCGCCTTGTGATCGGCGATCAGTTTGCGGGCCATCTCGGCATCGCCGGTTTCGGCATAGCGGCGTGCCGCGGCGCGTTCGATGATCGAGCGGAACTGATAGGTGCTGCGCGCGAGCTCCAGATCGGGCTTCAGGAACTGGATTCCCGAACGCGGATGAATTGTCAGAACACCCTCGGCTTCGAGCACGCGTAGCGCGTCGCGAAGCGGCTGTACGGGGATGCCAAGCAGCCGGACGAGGTCGTTTTGCGAGACGAACGCGCCGGCGGGAACCTTTTGGTCGAAGAGGCCCTGCAGGATCGCCTTGTAGGCGACATCGCTCAGCCGCTCGCCGTTAGCCGGGCGCTCCCCCGCTACAGTCCCCTCGGCGTCAAAAGCCGCTTGCCGTTTGCCCCCTTCTGTCATATCTAATCCCCGTATCTGATATTTCACGTTTGGCATCTGGAAGATGGTAGCACCGAATATGCACATAGTCGACTTCCGCATTACCCGCTTTCAGTTTGCCCGCGACAGGGTGATCGGCGACAGCCAGGTGCGCGCCGACGACGTCCATCTCGCGGCGCTGGAATTGGTCGATTCGACCGGCCGGACCGGGCTGGGTTTCGTGCAGTCGCTCTTTCACCCGCTGCCCGCGGAACGCGAGATCGAGCGCATATTCCGCAGCGAGGCGTGGCCCGCACTCGAAGGGCAAAGCGCCCAGGCGCTCGCGCATCGAGTGGGCCGGCCGCGCGGCGGCAATATTCGCCGGATGAGCATCCCGTTCGAGGAGGCGCTCCAGCAGGCGATCTGGGACCTCGCGGCAAAGGCGGTCGATCTGCCGCTCTGGAAAATGCTCGGTGCGCGGCGCGACCGTGTGCGCGCCTATGCAAGCGGGCTGGATTTCCACCTGTCCGACGAGGCGTTCGGCGCGCTGTTCGCTGCGGCGGCGGAGCAAGGCTATACGGCGTTCAAGATCAAGGTCGGCCATCCCGAACTGGACCGCGACATCCACCGGCTCGATCTGTTGAAGCGCGCCGTCGGCAAGGACGCGACGGTCATGGTCGACGCGAACGAAGCCTGGTCCCCGAAGCAGACGGTGCAGAATATTGCGGCCATGCGCCGGGCCGGTCATCCCATTTACTGGATGGAGGATCCCATCCTGCGCTCCGACTTCGAAGGCCTGCGGATGTTGCGCGGCGCGCTGGGGGAGACCTTGCTCAATTCGGGGGAATATCTCGACGTTTCGGGCAAGCGCGCGCTGATCCAGGCGGGGGCCGCCGACATGCTGAACGTGCACGGCCACGTCACGGACGTGATGCGGATCGGCTGGCTTGCCGCCGATATGGCGGTGCCGGTGACGATGGGCAACAGCTTCCTCGAGATCGGGGTCAACATGGCGCTGGCATTGCCCGAGGTCGACTGGCTGGAATATAGTTTCCAGAATTTCGAGCATCTGGTCGAGCAGCCCTATCGCATCGAAAACGGCTTCATCAGCGGCAACGACGCGCCGGGACACGGCCTCATCCTGTGCGAAACCGCGCGACGCGAACAGCGGCGACCCGACCTGCTGGCGCGTGACGCGCTTGGCCCGGCGCCCGAGCAGCAGCGGATGACGGTGCGCAGGGCGGCATAGATTTATCGGGCGGGAATGGCCGCCCAATGGGAGGATAGCATGTCGGACCTCAATGCCGCCTATGCCGGCGGGGCGCCCGAAGAAGCGGCGTTCCTTCAAGGCGAGGTCGCCCACGCCCGCGGACGCGAGAAATGGGTCCTGCTCGCATCGCTGACGAGCGTCTTCTTCGTGTTGCTCGCCCTCTATGCGGCGGTGCTCTCGGTCCTCTTGCCCAACCAGATCCAGGCGATCGATCCCGCGAACAAGGCGAGCGGGCTGGCGCTGGTCTTTGCCATCACCTCGATCTTCAGCACGTTGACGACGCCGATCGCCGGCGCCCTGTCCGATCGTACGCGAACCCGGATCGGCCGCCGGACGCCGTGGATCGTTCTCGGTTCGCTGGCGGGCGGGGCGTGTCTGTTCGCCGTTTCGCAGATGACGCAGCTGTGGACGATCACCCTGTTCTGGGTCGGTGCGACGGTCGCGCTCAATTCGATGCAGGCGGCGCTGACCACGGTGGTCGCCGACCGCTTCGCTCCGAACGAGCGCGGCACCGCTTCGGGTTTCGTGGGCGCCGGCATGACCTCCGGCCTGACGGTCGGGACGATCGTGGCGGGTCTTTTGGCCGGGACGATCGCCTATGCCTATTGGTTGTTCGCCGCGGCGATCGTCGTCGTCTGTTTCGCGTTCGTCCTGATCAACCGGGAGCCGAAGGTCACCGCGCCGATGCCGCCGCGCTTCCGTCCGGCCGAATTCCTGAAAAGCTTCTGGGTCAGCCCGCGCGAGCATCCCGATTTCGCCTGGGCCTTCTTCGGGCGCTTCACGATCTACATGGGGTATCAGGGCGTGATCACCTACATGCTCTATATCCTGCAGGATTACATCGGCCTGTCGCTTGCCGACGCGAACAAGACGATCGCGACCCTGTCGACGATCACCTTTTTTGCGCTGGTCTTTGCCGCCTTTACGTCGGGGCTGCTGTCCGACCGGATCGGCCGCCGCAAGCCGATCGTTTTCGCGTCGAGCATCGTGATGGGCGCCGCGCTTACGGTGCCGTTGTTCCTGCCGTCGCTTCAGGGCATGCTGATCTATGCCGCGCTGATCGGCATCGGCTATGGCGCCTTCATGTCGGTCGACATGGCGTTGATGACGCAGGTTCTGCCCAAGGCCGACGGCGAGGCGACGGGCAAGGATCTGGGGATATTGACGACCGCGGTGAATATCCCGCAAATCCTGAGCCCGGTGCTCGCGGCCTGGCTGCTCAACCTGTCGGGCGGCGATTACACCGCGCTGTTCATCGCCGCGATCGCCTTCGTCTATGCGGGGTCCTTCCTGGTGCTTCCGATCAAGAGCGTGAAATAACGCCGGCCGGATCGACGTCGGACCACGGTCACTCGCCGGCGGGTTTCGATGCCTGCACGCCCTTTGGATCGTTGCGGCCATAGGTCCCGCTGCCGCGGGGCAGCGCCGGCGGCAGATCGCCTTTCGGCCGGGGCCGGTAGTCGCGATAGGCGGGGACGCGGCTTTCGGCCTCCAGCCCCGCATTGCCCATCACGTGCCGTGCGCCGCCCGGCCAGCTGTTGAAGCGGACGAGATGATCGTCCTCGATCCGGTTGTTCATATAGGCGTTCCAGATCCCGCCGACATTCGTCGCCTGGTGCCAGTTGCCCCGCGCGACATTGTTTCGGGAATTGGTCCGCCCCGGTTGAAAGGCGTGGGCGGTGTTGACGTTCAGCCACTGGCGGACATCGCCTTCGACCACATTGTCGCGAACGGTAAAGCCGCGCGACCCTTCGTCCAGATAGAGGGCGACGCGCGGGCCGATGTCGAAGATGTGGTTCTCGGCGATCACGCAGTCGGTGCAGGCCGACAGGTTATAGATGGCGCCGCCGTCGTCGGCGACCTGCTTGACGTCGTAGACGCGATTGAAGGCGACGATTGCGTCGCGGCGGATCGTCGGCGTGTCCCAGACCGGATTGACCCCCGAATCATAACCGCGCTGGCGTGCGCGGTAGTTGGGATTTCCGCCCTGGTCGACATAGCCCCAGCCAAAGCCGATATCGATGCCGTCGTACGGTGCGTCGGAAATGTCGTTGTGGATGATGATCGAATCGTCCCAATAGGTCGCGATCAGGGCGGCATTGTCGGTATAGTCGCGGCCGACCCCCTGGATCAGGTTGCTGCGGATCATCAACTGGCGATTGGTCAGCCCCGGATCGGACGGGTGATGCGCGTCGGGCCGGACCCCTCCGGCGACGATGGCGCCGCCCGAAAGGTCGGCGAACAGATTGTCGCGCACCGTGACGTCGACCGTGGCCAGACCGACGCCCGAAATATTGGCATTCGCATCCATCCCGATTCCCAGCGCATATTGGCCGAGATGCGCGAAGATATTCTCGCTGATCGTCACATGCTGTGCAGCCGAGACCTGGACGGCCGCCGGCATCTGGCGCCAGGCGTTGCGTTCATTCTCGAACTCGGGACAGCCCTGCCGGCACATGGTAAGCGCGTTAGCGGGAAAGGCCCTGGATGCCCCGGCGATAAAGGTCCCGCTCTGCTGGTTCGCATATCCGTCGTGCGACGGGCCGGTCCAGCTTGTATGCGAAAAGCGGAAACCCGACAGCGTCAGATCGCGGATCGGATGCTCGACCGTTCCCGCGACGCTGACGAGCGCGGACAGGCGTGGCAACTGGACGTCGACGCTTGCCATGTCGATGCCCGCGGCCGGCTTGTAATAGAGCTTGCCGGCTTCGGGATCGAGATACCATTCGCCCGCTTCGTCGAGGAAGGCGAGGGCGTTGGACAGATAGAGGCGCGCCGCTTCGGGGTGAAAGGGGTCGGGGATCGTGTCATAGCCCCAGACATTGTTGTTCCAGGCGGGTTGGCGCATGTCGAGCCGCGAGCCCGTTATCCGGTCCACCGGAGAAAAACGGTGCGTGAAAAATCCCGTTGCCTCGACGTCCACGTGGCGCTCGCCCGCCGCCCCTGCCGCTGCCTTGGCGCTGGCGCCGACAAGGCTGATCCCGCCTTCGTCGAACGTGGCGTCGGCGCGACTGATTTCGGTGCGGGCGCGCCGGGCAAGCCGCCCGTCGACCCACAGCTGTCGCGCCGACAGGCCTTTCGGTACGTCGGCGACATAGATATTGCGCGCGCTGTCCTGAAGCCGCCAGCCGGTGACCGCCATGCCTCCGGTAATCAGCGGGCGCGCATCGTCGGCCCCGCGCCAGCGCACGGCAAAGCCGTTCCGTCCGCCGTCCCTGGCGGTGAAGACCAGTGGCCTGGTCAGCGCCCAGCGCCCTCCGTGAACGATGACGGTTACGTCCCGGTCCGCATTCGCAGCGCGCACCGCGGCCTGTGCACGCCCCAGGGTGCGAAACGGTGCGTCGGCGGTTCCGGCGGCCGTGTCGTCGCCGTCGGGGGCGACATGATATTCGACCGATGGCTTGTCCCAGCTCGTCTGGGCGGTCGCCGCCCCCGGGCTCGCCGCGCACATCGCGACCAGCATCATCCGTCGCATCATCATCCGGATCTCCCTTGGTTCCCGCGTCTCGCGCGGGCCGATATCAGCGTCGGCGAAATTGCGGCGGCCGCTTTTCCGCAAAGGCCGCGCGCCCCTCTTTCGCATCCTCCGTTGCAAAGCAGATCGCCTGGAGGTCGCGTTCATATTCCATCGCCTTGTCGAGCGGCATCGATACCGCGGCGCGCAGGTTGAGCTTCGCGGTTTCGGCGGCGATCGGTGCGCGCGATGCGATGGTCGCCGCGAGTTCGCGAGCGCGGCCCATCAGGCCCTCGGGCTCCACGACTTCGCTGACGAGTCCCCATTGCAGCGCGCGCTGCGCGTCGATCATGTCGCCCGACATGATCATCAGCGCGGCGTTGGACAGGCCGATCGAATGCGCCAGCATCGCCGCCATGCCGCCGCCGCCGATCCAGCCGAGCTTGATCTCGGGCGCGGCGAAGCGCGCGGTGCTCGATGCGAGGCGGATATCGCACGACAGGGCGGTTTCCAGCCCGCCGCCGAGCGCATAGCCGTTCACCGCGGCGATCGTCGGCTTCAGCAGGCGATGGATCGCGTCGCAATAATCGGACCGGTTGCGAAAATCCCACGGCGTCGCATAGCGATCGAGTTCCGAAATATCGGACCCGGCGCAGAACGCCTTTGGCCCGGCGCCGGTCACGATCACGCAGCGGATCGCGTCGCTGTCGTTGCATTCGGTCACCGCCTCGACGATCGCCTTCGCCATCGCGGGGGTTGCGGCATTGAACTTGTCGGGGCGGTTGAGCGTGATCGTGGCGACGGCACCGTCGATGGTGAACTGGACCGTGTCGGTCATGGCAGGCGGCTCCGGGTATAGGCGGCCTGCAGATCTTCGAGCAGGGCCGCGTGTCGCACAGGGGAACGGATCGCGTCGCGGATCAACGCGGCCGCCTCGGTCTGAAAGGCGATCGCGCCATCGTGGCGCGGGCGGATATGGGCGGCCTCGAGCGTCGCCGCCGTATTCCGATAGAAATTGCCCCACCGCGCATTGACCGCCTCGTCGTGCCATGCCGAACGCCGGCTCGGCTGACCGTCGTGCGCGGGGATGAACGCGCTTTGGGCCTCCTCGCTCATCAGCCAGCGCAGGTGGGCGATCAGGGCCGGCGTTACGCGGCACCGCGTCGAGATGCCGATTCCGGTGCCGCCGAGGGTCGAGCCGGGGGCGCCGTCGGCACAGACCCGCGGGGCATCGGTGAAGGCGAGGGGTTTCGCCGCGGCATCGGCTGGCGCCGCATAGTTGACGTACCCATAGACCAGCGGACACAGCGCGACATCGTCGTGCGCGGCCATGTGGCCCAGGATCCCGATCGGATTCAGGCCGCGTACCGACGCCGGGCTGCGCGCGGCAAGCGTCGCCATGATATCGAAGGCGCGTGCGCCGGCGTCCGTCGAGACGAAAATATCGGGGTCGTCCGCCGCGCATCGCTCGCCGAGCGCGGCGACGATCGACTGGAAAGACAGGACGCTGTGCGGACCGGCAAGCGACAGCGCCACGGGTGCGCGTTCGGACAGCGTGACGACCTCGTCCCACGTTCGCGGCGCCTCGCTCACCAGATCGGGGCGGCGCGCCATGACCTGCGTGGCGGCGTCGAGCGGCAAGGCCCAATGGCGTCCCTCGTAGCGATAGCTCGCGAGGCTGGGACCGATGCTGTCGGCCTCGAGCGCCGCGATCTCGCCCGCATCGAAATGATCCTCCAGCGGTTGCAGGCATCCCGCCGCGACGGCTTCGCCGACATGCGGATGGTCGAGCACGACCAGGTCGTAGCGCGCGCACAGGTCGGCGATCGGGTGCGCTTCGAACCCTTCGAGCGGATGCCTGTCCCATTCGAGCGTGTCATCGGACAATCCGGCCGAGGCGGCGGCAAGCGCGGTATAGCCGCGCGGATGGTCCCAGGTCAGGCCGCGGTAGTGCATCAGTCCTGCTTCACGACGCCGCCCGCGAGCAGGCGGTCGATCTCGTCGGCGGCGATGCCCGCTTCGGTCAGGATATCGCGCGTATGTTCGCCGACCTGCGGCGCGCCGCGATCGAGCGCGGCGGGGCTTTTGGAAAAGCGAATGGGAAAGCCCGGCGTCTTCACCCGGCCTTCGCTGGGATGGTCATATTCGATAAAGCTGCCATTGTGCTTGACCTGCGGGTCTTCGACCAGGTCGGCATAGCCGTGGACCGGGCCCGCCCAGACGCCGGCGGGCAGCAGGATGTCGAGCCACTCGCTCGTCGTCTTTTCCTTCAGCCGCGCGCGCGTCTTCGCGAAAATCGCGTCGCGGTGAGTCCAGCTGTCGGTCTCGTCGTCCATTCCGGCGAAGCTCGGCTCGCCGATCAGGCCGCCGAAACTGTCGAGGCTGGCAAAGGCGACGACGATATGGCTGTCCGCGGTTTCGAACACGCCATAGGGCGCGCGGATATAACTGTGGGCATGCGGCTCCGCGGATCGCGTCTGCGGTTTGCCGCCGACCGTGTGGACCGAGATTTCCTGCATCTGCACCGCGGCCATCGCGTCGAGCATATTGACCTGCACAAGCTGTCCCTCGCCGGTGCGTTCGCGGTGCAGGAGCGCGGCAAGCGCGCCCTCGAAGGCGGTGTAGGCCGTGACCGCATCGGCCAGAAATTGACCGGCCGGTTGCGGCGGATCGCTTGCGCGCCCGGCTGAAAGCATCGCCCCCGAAAGTGCCTGGAGCAACAGATCCTGTCCCGGACGATCGACATAGGGACCGCTCTCGCCATATCCCGACATCGAAACATAGACGAGCCGTGGATTGATCGCGGACAGCGTGTCGTAGTCGACGCCGAGGCGCTTCGCGACGCCAGGCCGGTAATTCTGGATGAAGACATCGGCGGTCTTTACGAGATCGAGCAGGATCGCCTTGCCTTCGGGGGATTTGAGATCGACCGCCAGCGACCGCTTGTTGCGGTTGAGCGAGAGGAAGGAGACGTTGATCCGGTTGCCGCGCGCCCCGCCCGCGGAGGCGTGGCGCTGCCATTCGCCGGTGACCGGTTCGACCTTGATCACGTCGGCGCCCAGGTCGCCAAGCCGCTGCGCGGCGAACGGGCCCGCCATCGCGATCGAGCAATCGAGAACCCGATAGCCGCTCAAAATTCCCATGATCCGCTGCTTTCCTTTAATGCATGATCCAGCCGCCGTCGACGTTCAGCGTCTGGCCGGTGATGAACCCCGCCGCGTCGGAGGCAAGGAAGGCGAGCGCTTCGGCAATGTCGTCGGGGGTGCCGCGGCGCTTGACCGCCTGATGATCGAGCACGAAACGCGTATAGCCTTCGGGGTCGGGGTGGATTTTTTCGGCATCGGTGGGAAAGGCGCCCGGTGCGATCGCGTTGACCGTAATCCCGTCGGGGCCGAATTCGCGCGCCCACGCCCGCGTCAGGCCGACCAGGGCCCCCTTCGATGCGACATAGGGGGAGAGCAGGGCCCAGCCGCCGTAGAAGGTGACGCTGGCGATGTTGACGATGCGCCCCCAGCCGCGCGCCCGCATCGTCGGCCGCGCAACCTGGACAGCGACGATCGCGGCGTCGACATTGACCCGCTGGACCGCCTGATGCTCCTCGACCGTAAGGTCGTCGAAGGGTTTGGACGGATAGATTGCGGCATTGTTGATCACGACATCGAACCCGCCGGTCGCGGCGCTCGCTTCGATCAGGGCGGCGCGAAAGCCGTCCAGGTCCGCCATGTCGGCGGCGACCAGGTGCAGGCCCCCGGCGTCGCCCGCCGCCTCGCGAAGCGCGGCGATCTTTGCCGGATCGTGATCCACCGCGACGACGCGCGCTCCCTTGGCGAGCAGCGCCAGCGTGGAGCGCAGCCCGAGGCCGCCCGCGGCGCCCGTGTAGAGGATGGTTTTGCCTGCGACGCTCATGCCCGCCCCTCCCGCACGGCAATCGGGCGATAGGTGCCGGTGGGTTCGGGATAATCGCTGTCGGGCTGCGGTGCGATCGCGCGGATCCGGCTTTCGCTGGCGGCGATCGCGTCGGCGCCGTCGAGAATGCGAAACACCGTGTCATATGTGCGTGCGTCGCCATGCTCGAGCCAGATCAGTTCGCCGCGCTCGCGCGCGAACGGTTTGCCGAGCACATGGTTCGTGGAGGGTTCGATCCCCAGGGCATATTGGCCCGATTGCAGGTTCTGCCACTGGTACTGGCAGGGGAATTGATCCTTGCGGGTCACCACTTCGATGCCGAGTCCCGCGACATCGTTGACCAGCGCGACCGGCACGCTGCCGGCGGCGTCGGCGACCATCTCGTGCTGCCAGACCTGTTCGTGAAAATTCATCTGCGGCGCCGGCAGGGTTCGATATCCGACCCCCTGCTTGCGATAATCGGCGCCTGCATGGGCCGCCCACACGGTTTCGGCAATGGGGGCCAGATAGCGCGATCCATCGGCAAGGACCGGGTGGCCGACATTGATATGATAGCAATACATGTGCGGCGTCCGGTAGAAGCCGTGATTGACGACGCGGTCGTGCAGGTGGATTTCGTCGCCGCCCACCTTCGCCTCGATCCGGCGGATCAGGTGAAGGTCTTCGCCGAATACGGTCGACTGCTGCACGACGCCCTCGCACCACAGGGTGCAGTCGTCGCCGTCCCACCGCTCGCCATAGCCGGTCAGCCGCGCCGGGATCGTCCCGACCCGTCCGTGGAGGGAGGAGGACACCGTTTCGCGAGGGCCGTAGACATAATGGCTCGCATCGTCGTCGTCCATGAACAGCGTGTGGTCGAGCCCGCAGGTGACGACGAGGCCCGAAAAGGAGCGCAGCCAAGCGAGGCCGCCTTCGCCTTCATATTCGTGCAATCCGGGGTGGCGGAAGCCCGCGGGCGAATTCCACCCGATCGCGCGGCCGTTATGTTCGCAATCGGCGATGTCCAGCGCGCGGTCGACGAGGACGGTGAAGCGCAGTCCGGTCCCGGTACGGAACTCAAGCATCCGGATGCCGCGCTCAACGCCGTCGCCCAAGATCATCAGGCGCACCCCGGCGAATTGCGACAGCGCCCCGCAATGCGCAGCGACGTCGCGACGGCTCATGCTGCGGCCGAAGAGGTCGACCATGAAATTTCCTCTCTGCTGTTATGGGCAAAAGCATATACAGAGAGATCAATTCAATCAATAGATATATCAGTCAAGCAATCCGCGCCGCGCGAGATTGCGCATCAGGGCGCCGATCCCCCGCGTCCACGGCGGGGCGCCCGCGCTGGTGCATACGGTGTTGGTCAGCGTTCCGAGGCGCGGGTTCGCGATGCTCACCACATCGCCGACCTTGTGGGTAAAGCCGCGCCCGGGTTCGTCGCGATCCTGCGTCGGGGCAAAAAGCGTGCCCAGGAATAGCACGAAGCCGTCGGGATAATGATGCTCGCTCATCGCCTGGCGCAGCAATTCCTCGGGATCGCGGCTGATCTGGTCCATCGAGCTGCTGCCTTCGAGGCGATAGCCTTCGGGTCCGTCGATGGTCAGCTCGACCACGGCACGCCGGATGTCTTCCATCCCGAAGCCGTCGTCGAACAGGCGAATGAACGGGCCGAGCGAACAGGAGGCATTATTGTCCTTCGCCTTGCCGAGCAGCAGCGCCGACCGCCCCTCGAAATCGCGCAAGTTCACGTCATTTCCAAGCGTGGCGCCGACGGCGCGGCCGTCGGGTGCGGCGACCAGGACAATCTCGGGCTCGGGGTTGTTCCAGCTCGAATCCGACCGCACGCCGATGTCGCCCCCCGCGCCCACGGTCGAGAGCACGGGCGATTTGGTGAAGATTTCGGCATCGGGGCCGATCGCGACCTCCAGATATTGCGACCACAGCCCCTCGCCGATCAACGCATCCTTCAGCGCCGCGGCGGCATCGGTTCCGGGGACGACCGACCGGATGCTGGCGCCGACGCGTGCCTCGAGCGCGGCGCGGATGGCGCCCGCGGCCGATGCGTCGCCGCGTGCCCGCTCCTCGATCACCCGCTCGACCGCCGACAGCGCGAAGGTGACGCCGGCGGCCTTCACGCATTGCAGGTCGATCGGCGACAGCAATTCCAGCGAAGCGCCGATGTCTTCGAGCGGACCGAGCACGCGGCCCGATCCGGCGGCGAAGGCGCGCGCCTCGATCAACGCCGCGACGGTGGGCGCCACGGCGCTCATGTCATGGACGATGCCGCGGTCCACCAGGATCGGGCTCGGGCCGTCGGCGGTTTCGATGCGGCCGAGCAGCCTGGCCTCTCGCCAGTCGTCGCAGAGCCAGTCGAGCGAGAAGGAAAGCGTCATCGGGATGGTTCCTTGGTTTCGGCGCGAAGCACGCGCCGGTTGGTGTCGAGGTGAAGGGTCAGGTCGGCGCGGCCCGGCATTTCGGCCAGGATATGCCGCGTCAGCCGCTCGTAATGCTGAATGAACCGGGCGATCGCGGCCGCGTCCATCAGCCGCGCGCCGCCCGGATCGCGGGCCCGCAGCCCGTCTTCCTGTTCGGCCCGCCAGCGGTGAACAATGTCGAAGCCGGGGGCCGCGAGAAGGATCAGGCGGTCGATCCGGTCGAACAGCGCGCGATAGGGGCCGGCGAGCATCGCGTTGACCCGCCGCCGCCAGATACCCTCCGGGTCCCGTTCGGTCTCGAGCGCGTTGACGGGCGCGGGGAGTTCTTCGACATCCTGCGGGCACGCACCGACGCACCAGCCTTCGAACAAGACGATGTCGAACGGGGCCTCGACCGTCACGGGTGCGACGCGGTCGTCGATCGCCTTGTCGAACCGCGGCATCTCGACCGGCCCGTGCCGTGCGAGCCGGTCGAGCAACGTCAGGCCAAGCGCGGCATCGTGCGTGCCGGGAACCCCGCGCACCGCCAGAAGCGGGTGCACCGACCGGCCCAGCGCGGCGCGCGCGGCGGCGGACCGATAGAGGTCGTCGAGCGAGAGGATGGTCGTACGATGGCCGGCGCGTTCGAGCCGCGCGACCAGATCGCCGGCCAGCGTCGATTTGCCGCTGCCCTGTGCGCCGCAAAGGCCGACGACCAGCGGGCGCGGCCCGCGGTGCGCGGCGATCCAGTCCGCGATGGCCGCGCCGGCGATGTCGACCGCCCCGTCAGGCGACACGATCGGGCAATTCGTTGCCGGCGAACCAGGCTGCCAGATTGGCGGCGGCGCGCATGCCCATCGCGGTGCGCGCCTCGATCGTCGCGCTGCCCAGATGGGGCAACAGCACCACATTTTCGCAGGCGAGCAGTCGCGGATCGACGGCGGGCTCGCGTTCATAGACGTCGAGGCCCGCCGCCGCGATCGTCCGTGCGGCCAGCGCGTCCGCCAGGGCCCCCTCGTCGATCGCGCTGCCCCGCGCCGTATTGACGATGACCGCACCGGGTTTGAGCCGTGCCAGCAGCGGAGCGTCGATCATGTGCCGCGTTTCGGGGCCGCCGGGCACGTGGAGCGACAGGATGTCGGCATCGCGGGCCAGCGATTCGAGCGTCGGATGAAAGATCGCATCGCCAGCATCCGCCGCTTGCCGGCGGCTGAAATAGGCGATCTTCATACCGAACCCCGCGCGGGCGCGTTCGGCGGTCGCGCGGGCGATGCGGCCGAAGCCGACGAGCCCCAGCGTCTTGCCGGACACCCCCTGCCCGATCAGGTGGGTGGGACGCCAGCCGGTCCAGGTCCCCGCGCGCAGTTCGCGCTCGCCTTCGCCGGCGCGGCGTGTCGCCATCAGCATCAGCAATATCGCAAGATCGGCGGTCGCCTCGGTCAACACGTCGGGGGTATTCGTCACGGCTATGCCCGCGCGCCGCGCCGCGGCGAGGTCGATATGCTCGAATCCCGCGCCGAAATTGGCGAGGATCTTGACCGTCGCACCGGGCGTCGCCAGCAGGTCGGCATCGAAGCGGTCGGTTATCGTCGGGCAAATGGCGTCGAACCGCGTCATCGCCGCGCGCAGCGCCGCATCGTCCAGCGGCACGTCCCCGGCGTTGAGCTCGACGTCGTAATGCGCGCGAAAATGGCTTTCGACCGCTTCGGGCAATTTGCGGGTGACGAGAAGGCGGCGCTTGCTCATCAGGTCAACTGCACCGTATCGACCGCCTTCACCGTGCCGCCGTTCCGCGCAATCACGGCGTCGCCGGGCGCGTGGAGCGAACGCAGCCCCGACACGAAGCCACTGCTTTGGGTGTCGAACAGGATCGCCGGCCGGGCGTCGGGCGTTTCGGTGACGAAGCTGCAATCCACCGCTGCGACCCGCTGCGCACGCCGGACATACAGGCCGTGCGCGGGCAGCGTCTTCATGAAGCTCGGCTCCAGGCTGCTCGTGCGGCGCTCGGGCGGTTCCAGCGCCGCGTCGGCGGCCGTCCCGCCGCCCGCGCTCGATACATGGACGTCGGAGAAGGTGACGTCGCGGATGATCCCGCCCTCGATCCCCACGACCCCGCAGGCATAGCGGCCGTTGGCGCCCGACACGTTGATGTTGTCGAAGCGTACGCGCTGCACCGTTGCGACGCCGGCGTCGCGCGGCGCGCGGTTGCGCATGGACAAGCGGACGAAGATCGGGTGGTTGACGATGTTGCGCATCGTGATGTCGCTGAACGTCACGTCCTCCAGCGTCCCGCCGTCGATCGCTCCCATTTGAAGACCGCGCGAATTTTCGCACGTGCACCCCGTCACCAATATGTTGCGGAAGCCGCCGACCGAGTCGGTTCCCAGCTTGATCCGCCCCAGCACCCCGACGTCGTCGGGCGCCCGATAGTCGGACAGCCGATAGGTGCCGTCGAGCATCGTGCCGAGCGCATAGCCGCTCGTCTTGCAGCCGATAATCGTGACGTCTTCGCACATCACCTTGCGTTCGAGGGCATAGCTGCTCTTCAGGACGATCGCGTCGTCCTTGTGCGCGTTGACCGCGCAGTTGCTGATCCTGACGTCGCGGCAGCAGTCGATGTCGATTCCGTCGCGGTCGGTGTCGACGCGCAGATTGTCGATCGTCATGCCCGAACATCCGAGCGCATACATGCAGAAGTGGCCGCCCTGCAGGATGGTGATATCGCGCAACAGGATGTTTCGGCAATTTTTGAAGGCCAGCGCCTTGTTGCCCTTGCCTTCCTCGGCCAGTTCGGCGGGATCGCTCAGCCGCGCCTCATGCGGGTCCATTCCGCGCTCGCGCGGCGATATCCAGCCCTTGACGCCGTGCCACTTCGGTCCCGGACCCTCGCGGCGCAGCCCCAGCCCGTGAATCATGCCGGGACCTAGCACGGCGACGTCGCTGACGCCGTCGCCATAGATCAGGCTGTTGTGATAATGCGCCAGGCCGTAGTCGACATATTGTTCTTCATAGACACCCTCCGGCAGGTCGTAGCGGCCCGGATGTTTCGTGGGGTCGGCGGCTTCGAGGACGGCCCCCTGGGCGAGCACCAGCGTGATGTGGTCCCGGAGTCGGATGGAGAAGGACAGATAGCGGCCGGGGGGGACGACGACGGTGCCGCCGCCCGCACGCGAGGCGGCGACGATCGCCTTGTTGATCGCGTCCGAATCGACCGTGCGTC
>Ga0189279_100102_pt1 | contig 40266 bp, 33 predicted proteins | sample N26B6minimetaG_FD_130324 | JGI IMG/M metagenome (GOLD analysis project Ga0189279, IMG submission 130324) | Marine microbial communities from the Costa Rica Dome - N26 B6 mini metaG | ecosystem: Environmental > Aquatic > Marine > Oceanic > Photic zone | place: Costa Rica: the Eastern Pacific... | reverse complement strand
ATCATCTCGTCGTTAAAAATTACCAGTTTTTGATGCGAGAATCAAAGCGAATGCTTCTAATATTATTAACTTAAGAAGTTTCGCAAATATGTTATTTCAGGGATAAATATAATAAAAACCCCTGAATGAGAGCGAACGCTCTCAAAAAAACTTCCTATAATTTTTTCATTTGTGTTAATGGCAAAGAAAAACACAAATAAAAGTAAAGTTTATTTTTCTGATAAATATGTATGCAAGTTTATCAGTGAGGAATGGTTGACCTCAAAAGACACGAGTGCCAGAAAATATGGAAAAATATACGGTGTCAACTATCACGTGATAGAAAAAATACAGCAGGAGAATGGTTACAATATTCCATTATCCACCTTAAGCACCATCTGTTTCAACCACGGAATCAAGTTATCGGATTTCTTTAAATTGGTGGAAAAAAAGTATGGGGAATTTTTGAATGATAGCTATGAGTACAAATAATTCTGAATTGTAATTTAATCCTTCTATTCAATTTTCAGTAACCTTACTTATTTCCATTTATTGTCCACTTGTTGAAGAGTTATTGGGTTAACCGTTTTACGGCTACGGAACAATTTGCATCCGTTCATAGGCGGTTATATTTCCCCATTTTTTCATATCCCATTTATTCCAGTTCCAAAGCGTATTGATTGAAAGTAAATCGTGTTTTTCTCCTTTGCCATTAAATTCTATATTTATGTGGTTGAAAAACAACAGTATAATGTACGGCATATTTGATTTGACTTTCCTTAAGTCCGTACAAACCAAAGTATGTTTATGTGGCAGCTGATTTTCAATCATGCTGTATTCATTCGGTCCCGCTTGCGGGACGTAGGGAATAGCAAGAGGGTGATGCGCAAATTGCGCCATCACGTTTGTTTTCGGGTCTTCAACAAGTTGAAAACCAGTGAATTGAACAGATTTTGAAATACTGTACAAAATCTGGGGCTACAGTAGACTTTTCCGAAATCTACAGTAAATGCCCTCGGAGGCCCAATAAACACTGGAAATTTTTGACGAAAAAATTGACGCAATTTGACGAAAAAACAAAATCGCACCTATGGAAAAGCAATCAACAAATGTCAGAACAAAGAAAGGGACAGGTGGTTATTCCAATATCACCGTAAAGAAAGAAACGGCCACTCGTTTTCGGAGCTATTCCAAAAGGTTCAGCAAATCGCATAGTGAGGTATTGGATGGAATGATGCAATACTTCAAGGAGAACAACCTTGACCCTTTTGGAGAGGGAACAAAGATTGTCCTTGACAGTATCAAAAAGTTGGAGCGTCAGATGATGAAAAAATTCGATAGGCTCATCGCCATTATCAAGAACATGGAGAAGACCAGTATCCGGCCGACCTATGAAATGGTGTTGATTTTATACGAGGCGTATGTAAGGGATGGAAGGAAACCCAAACCTGAACCTGTCAAAATACAGGAAGAGCGAATGGATTTTTTGCAGCCTAGAAACACCGTTCCGAAAACAGAGCACGATAGAATGCTGCAAGAATTCAATGAATATAAAAAACGCAGCAATGAAATCCTTAACAACGTTGAAAAGGTAGAGCCAATGATGGGAAAGCCATATCTGAAAATCAATATGGGCATCGGGGATTATGAAAGCCTGAAATACCAATTAAAATAACGCTCATGTACCTTACAATCTCGGCACAGAAAATGGGCAGTACCTATAGCTCCAGTGTAGGGAACTATGTGGACTATCTGGAAAAAGAAAACGAGGACAGATTGCCCGAACATAGGGAGGAATTCTTTGACCAAGAAAACGACAGCGTAAGCCCTCAAACGGTCATTGATGAAATAGATGCCAATACCGCTAAACTGAGACAGAAGGATCCTAAATTCTATTCCATAGTGGTCAGTCCCAATAAAAGGGAATTGAAGGCCATAGGCAATGACCCAAATCTGCTTAGGGAATACACAAGGAAACTCATGGAGGACTATGCCAAGAGTTTCCATCGTAACCAAGAGGTCAAAGCCGAGAACTTGAAGTATTATGCCAAGATTGAGCATGAGCGCACCTATCGTGGCTTTGACAAACAGGTTCAGGAGAATGCTCCCTACCGAGGGGAGATAGCAAGGCTCAGGAACGAGATACGGAAAGTGGAACGGGGCGAATCCATCGGGAACGTCAATGAGCTTGAAAAGAGGATCAAAGAGCAGGAAAGATTGGCACCCCATAAACAGAATGGACAACTAGTGTCCACGGGAATACAAAAAGAGGGGCCACAGACCCATATCCATATCATAGTCAGTAGAAGGGACGTAACGAACACCTATACACTTTCCCCAATGGCCAAGCACAAGGCATCCGAAGTGGAACTGAACGGAAAGACGGTCAAGAGAGGCTTTGATAGGGACAGTTTTTACCAAGCAGCGGAAAAAACCTTTGACAGGACAACAGGCTTCAAGAGGAACTATGTGGAATCCTATGTAGGGAGAAAGGCCCATGCCAAGGAACCGGGTAAGTTCTTTGCGAAGGTGATGGGACTGCCCACCAAAGAAAAGGATATGGCCTTCAAACTACTTAAAACCATGGGTGTCAAAGCTCCTAGTATACCGACCAATAAGGTACAGATAGCTGCGAAGATCATCAAGGCACTTGGAAAGGGTATCAATAAAGCAAGGGGCACGGGTGAGGACATGGGGTACTGAGAACAAAAAAGTAGGTTGCGCCCTATCGTGTTTTTGCTTCACGCTTATCTACCGGAATCACTACAAAAACCCGATAGGATCCATGCGCAAAAGTAGAAGGTAAGATTTGGGGTTCTTGTTCTTATATTTTCAAACAGTTCGATTTTAAGGGGAGCTTACAAAACCAACAATCCAAACTAATATTTTGTCATTTTGACTAAAGTTGAATATGAAATTCTCTTTAGTTTTTTCTAAAGTTTCATAAACTAATCTTAATCTTGCATCAAATGGTCTTTCCATTAACGGTCTGTTTTTTAGCTTGCTTACAACGGTTAGTATATGAAAAGTAGGCGATTTTGAAGCTCTGAACTTTCGGATAAGCACAAAGTTAGATACAAGCCAAAAGTCTTGATTTTACAACTGTTTCGCCTATTTTTTATATACATTGTTACCTGCTTGCTTTATTCATTTATTTGTTTCAATCTGTCAATTGCGTTTTGGTTTTCAGGATTTAATTCCAAAGACTTTTTGTAATTGGGAATAGCATTTTTAAAATCCTTATTATAATAGTAAGCTTCTGCTAAACTATCATATAAATTCGCTGATTCTGGGTAAAGATGTAAAGCCAATAAAAAGACATTATATCCTTGCTCTTTCTTTGCGGGATTAAAAGACAACCACAATCCTAAAGTGTTTAACATTCCTTCTTGAAGCTCAAGATTTGGATGCTCGGCAATTGTTTTCTTATACAGTGGGATTAAATCTTGATAGTCTTGTTTAAGTGATAAATCATTGAAATCTTGATAGTTAAAATCTTTCTCAATAGCTTTTTTCGTTTTTTTAGAAATCAAACTATCGGAAAATCCGTTTGCAACAGGTTTGTTTTCGATGAAATCAATCGCCTTTTTCTCATTTATTAATGTTGCATTTAAGAACTGCAAAGTATGCTGACAAAGCAAATTATAGGAAGCCATTATTTTATCATCACTTTTGTCTTGCCTTTTATCTCTGTTAGCGAATAAGACACCAAAGGAACTAAAATAAGAATGCGTTAGGTCGTGAAATCTATATCTGTAAATGTTGCTATACTCCAAAGAATCGTATAGTTGAAATTTGTAGTTCAAATCTTCAGGTATTTTGTCTGAGGTTAGAATTTCTTTCGGAATCTCTTTTTGAGCAAAATGGATATATGGAATGGAAAACTTATCTAAATTAAAATAAGGTGACTTTTCCAAAACAGCATAATTGTATCTTTCTGTTCCATCCAAACTTACAATGGCACTTATTTCTTCGTGTTTCATAATCGTTATAGCATTCGCCAATCCACCAAAACTGAATCCCATTAATGCCACTTTTCCCGAATCGATATTATCGTAGTTGTGAATTTCTTTTAAAAGGAATTCTACATCTCTAGATTGTGTTTCCATATCTTTTGTAGTTCCGCCTTCTAACCACCGTGTATCTGTTCCTCTTGAAGGACTTGATATTATTACGAAACCGTTACTTGCTAAATATTCAAATAACGCAAAATTTTCAATTGACGAAGCTTGGTAACTTGGTGCATAAACTACAACTGGAAATTTTCCGTCCAAAAAAGTTGTATTTGAAAAAGCATCAACTTTTTCTGAAAGATGAGCTTTATTTTCTGGCGTGTTCCATAAATACGGAAACCAATCCAACAGAAAGTAATTTGGTAAATTTTTCCATTCTTCCTCTTCTTTTAAAATCTCTAAATAGTTTAAAACTGCTAATTGCTCAGAATTACTATCCTTTATTTTGGCAGGATACCAAATACTTATAGGGATTGGTCTTTTGATGAGTTGGTTGCTAAACTCATTATGAATTCTATAAGTTCTGGTACTATCGTTAACTGTATAATGTTTAAAGCCTACTTTATATTTTCCTGCTTTAAGTCCAATTTCTTTCAAGGATGTCTGTCCGTAAGATACTGTTGATAGTAATAACACTGTAATAAATATTATTAGTCTCATTTCTTTTGAATTAGTGTCCATATTAAAGTTGTCCTATTTTAAGAATTGTTACAGTGCTTTTTTCAGCTTGCAGGTAACGCCCTGCTAAACGCAGTGACGTTCTGGGTTTAAAATTATGTGAATTTATTCACAAATGATTTTAAAGACAAGCAGAACGTTATCAAATTGCTTTTAGGTAATGTTGGGTCGGGTTTTTGGTGTTTTCAATCGTGGAGCCGAGGACTTCCAGTCCCGACTGCATTGGCAATTTGGTTTAGCAGGGCGTTGGGACGGATGCCCAAGGGGCGGGAATTGCGGAGCAATGTAGCTACTTGGTTGAGGCCGGAGGCTTTCAAAATCCGTCCCAACGGTTCGGCTATGATTTCGTTGTGGAATCATCCGCAGGATTATTCCGCCGAAATCCAGCCGTTAGATTTATAGATTAAACATCGATTTAGCTTTTTGCCACAATGAATTATAGCCATTGTTGCCATTAGTTTTTATTCCGTCAATGAAAGAATCTAATTCGGTTTGTCTCAAGTCATTCACTTTGTCATAAACTAAATAAAAAGTCAATACAAAATTCCCAACTTCGTAAGTCAATATTCTTAAATTAGATGGAATTGGTTCAGTTCCATTTTTGGTTTTATATTCAAATCCATATTCGGTCGAAAGTGCTCCTGTCAGGTCGTTTTTCAGAATCCTTTTGGCATTCATTGGCACTTCATTTGTCTTTTTTGCTAAATATGGTGTCCACATTAACTCAAACTTGTTTATGCTCCGAATGTTCAGGTTGCTTCCACCTTTCAATGCTCTGATGTCAAATAAGTAACACGCAATGATTGGTCTTCCATTATTTTTTTTGAGTGTGAAAACAGGTGGAAAAATCCCATTTTCAAAGTTTTCTCTATCTTTTTTTGAAAATTCCGAGTTTTCTGGAAAAACATATTCCGTTTTAAAACTTTCAAAAATTCCACCGTCATCAACTGTAAATCCGTTGGGTATTGGAATCGAAATTCCGATGTCGTTCAATTCAACAGTATTTTCTAGAATTTCAACCTTTGGTTTGAATTTCAGCTCTCGGATTTTTATTTGGTCAGTTAGTTTCATTCAAATTAATGGCAACGTTTGCGGTAAGTGTAGTAGCACTAATTAAAGCGCAAAAGCCTACCTGTTTCCAATTAATTTTAATGAATATAACAATATTTCATGAAACCCATACAGCTATTACATTTACCGCTTGTTATACACTGGCATTTGTTACCTTCTGTTATAAAACTTTTAGTCTATGCACTTTCTCTGCTCTTTTATGATTTTTCATTTTTTTTAGATAAAAACTAATAAATTAAAAAGTTTTTATATATTTGCATCGCTTTCTATATGCGCATTAACGCATATGTTTATTGTATTGAAAAGATGGATGAATGCATTAAAGTATTTAAAGCCTTATCGAATACCAAAAGATTAAAAATCATTTGGTTGCTTACAAATATTGATGAAAAAGTTTGTGTTTCAGAAATTGTTGAGGTACTGAATGAATATCAGTACAATGTATCTCGACATTTAAAAATATTAAAGGAGGCGAATTTAATTTCGGAGGTGGGAGATGGTAAATGGGTTTATTATAATTTAACTCCAATTACCAGTGAATTTAGGCACTTGGTTCAAGAAGCTATAAAAGCAATGCCTACTAAACAAATGGAAAAAGAAATAAATAAATGTAAATCCTTACTGGCTCAACGCGATAATTAAAGAGAGGTATTATCATATTTCTGTTTAGCTATTAGGGGAATTATGTAACGATTTTCTGAAAGAAAACATATGCACATTAATGCATATATCTCACTGAAGTTTAAAAAAATATCATGAACGAAAAAAATAAAATAGATTTTGACAATTGTTTTATGGAGTTGTAAGAGTTAAGGATAGTAAAAATGAATCACTAAAATATATTATTATGAATTAAAGAATGAACGAACTAAACTGTTTTATGGGGATGGAGAAATAAGCAAAAGTTTTTTTTACGACATCATATGCGTTTATACACATGTGTTCTGCTAATATTTAGAACAAGCATCATGATAAAAAACAAGGAAATGGATTTAAAATGTAAATAAATAAAGCAAATGATTATCGATTAAATCTGATAATCACAAAGTGAATTAGTTAATTAAAAAAATAGTTAAGGATTAGTCTCTAAATTTACATGCTGTTTTACGCATATGTAATTAGGGCTTAAAGAAATATATTATGAATGAAAAGTTAAGTTTAGCATTAGATGAGTTTTTACATGTAGGTGTAGGTTTAGTAATTATTATTGCATTGGTATCGGTTGTTACTGGTTTAATAAGAGCCTTTGTTCCACTAGAGAAACTTCAGAAGAGATTATCAAAAACAGGTAAGTTTGGTGGCTTAATGGGGGCATTGCTAGGTCTTCCCACACCATTTTGTAGTGCCTCTATGGTTCCGGTATCAATGGGGATGGTAGAGATGGGAGCACCATTTGCTATGGTTTTTTCTTTTTTACTTTCAGCGCCATTGGCAAATTTTGTTGTGGTAGGTTTTATTTTTGGTGTTTTTGGGTGGAAAGTTGCATTGGTTTACTTTCTCATTGTTTTTATCGGTTCGGTTTTATTCGGAACTCTTTTTGGAAAAACATCGATTAAGAATGAAGTTAAAAGAATCAACCTAGATTCCAAAGACACTAATGTTGAAGATTCATCTCAACAGGTTGTAAGTTGTGGAACTTCATCAAATAATAATTCATCTCAACAAGTTGCAAGTTGCGGTACTTCATCAAATAATAATTCATCTCAACAAGTTGCAAGTTGCGGTACTTCATCAAATAATAATTCATCTCAACAAGTTGCAAGTTGCGGTACTTCATCAAATAGCGTATGTGGTGAATCTAATCCGAAATTGAATGAGGCATTTTCGTTTGGTTGGGCATTGTTCAAACGTATACTTCCATATGTTTTAATTGGGGCGGTTATAAGTGCTGCTTTAGTAGCATTTGTGCCAGATACTTGGATTCAAAAATATCTAGGAAATGATAGTCCACTTGCTATCCCTATTGCGGCAGGAATTGGTGTTCCTCTATATCTGCGAATTGAGATGGCTATTCCTATATTAAAAGCACTTATTGTGAAAGGTATGAGTATGGGCGCGGCAATTGCTTTAATAATTGGCGGAACGGGTGCTAGTTTACCTGAAATAGCACTCATCTCTTCAATGTTAAAACCAAAAGCAATAATGGCATTTATTCTTTCTGTTATGACAATGGCTATTGTAGGAGGTTTTATCTTTTACTTTTTCTTTTAAGATGCAATTTATGAGATTTGTAAAAGACTTTATTAACTCCATTGTCAAAGCATGTCCTTATACTCTTATAGGAAGGAAATGTGTTGACGTAGTTAAGGGAAAGGCTAAATCACATACCAATAAAAACTTGAATGACAGAATTCTGTCATTCAAGTTAGGTATAAAAACAGGACGTAATATTTCATTGGTTGGTGTGTTTTGTCCTATCCTATGGTATTCAATTTTATCAGGATCGAGTAAAAGGTTTATAGAACTAAATCTAATACATTCCGCAATTATTGCAGGTTTAGGCCTTTTAGTTATGCTTGTTAATTATATCGCATTATTCAATTATCGAAGAACAATCTAAAAGTGTTCGTTTTGCTTGTGTATAACTTGATTATATGCTGAACTTTGTTGTGTATATACCGCCAATTTGGTTGGCTATGCCCAAGTTCTGCAAATTATTTTTCAGTATAGTTGCCATATTTTATTTTCTCGGTATGCAATATAAAGATAATTAAAGGTCATCAAATGGGTTGTTGATATTTTTGATACTATTCTCGGTTACATGAGTATAGATCATGGTGGTCTTAGGATTATTGTGCCCCAAAAGTTCTTGGATATAACGGATATCGGTTCCACTTTCCAATAAATGTGTAGCAAAACTGTGCCTTAGCGTGTGAAGAGTAACCTTTTTCCGTACTCCCGCACTCATGACAGCTTTTTTTAAAACGCTTTGTGCACTGCTGGCACTATATTTTAATTCTTTTTGACCTTCAAACAAATATTCTTTAGGCCTGAACTGTTTGTAATACTCCCGAAGAATCTCAAGAAAACTGCCTGAAAGTAATGTGTATCTATCTTTTTTTCCTTTTCCGCCCTTTATGTGTATCAACATTCTACTACTGTCAACATCATCAATTCTGAGATTGATAGCTTCACCTATTCTTAGTCCTCCAGAGTAGATGAGGGACAAAAGTGTTTTATGTTTTAGGTTGTGGGTGGCATCGATGATGGACCTTACCTCCCCCTTGCTCAGGACAACAGGAAGTTTTTTCTCTTTCTTTGGTCTGGTTAGGTTTAACGAACCAATATCGATGCCCTTGAACAAAAAATACTTCTTTATGCCGTTGATGCATTGGTTTTGATAGGATATGGATTTTCCTTCTCGTACGATGAATTCATAATTAAAGGATTCGACCAACCTTCTTGAGTGGCTTCTAGAATTTTTCAAGATGGTGTACCTGAGAAAAAAATTGGTAACCTCAACGTAGGTGTTCACAGTGTTGGGACTCAATCTCTTTTCCTCCAACCACTTCCTGAACCTATCCAAGTTTTGTTTGTTCAGAGAATCAATGGGCGGTAAATATAGTTTTACTTTCTTTTTAGGTTTATCAGTTTGCTTTTGTTTTAATTCGGTATAGTCCACATAGCAATTTATCTTGCGCATATGGTTGAATACAAGATTTAGGTTCTGGCCTGTGTTCTTGATATAGAATTTGCCGTTTGAATTGTCTCTATTCAACTCCTTTAGTTGAATAAGATGGTTTTCCAATGTTTCATTGGCATAAAAGTTAATGATAATAACATTATCCCCATTTTGTTTTCCTTGAATCAGTTTTACGGTTTTCATCTAAATTTTTTAGATTCTTGAGGGTATGCTGGGCCATTTACTGTAAATAATATGTTTCAAATTACGAAATCAATTCAAATTAAGGAGTCTTATCTTGTGAAGGATGAATGTTATTCTAAGTTTTGGACATCCTAAATACCATCACTGAAAGAATCGACCATTGTGAGGCAATCATTAAATTGTTTCTACAATTTTTGTATCTTAATGAAACTAAAAGAGAGCAAATTATATCTCCGAAGTTCTTTTCATGGTTTTGTTGTGCAATCAGGTGTGCAAAATTTAAGAATTTGATGTAAAATATTGATTAACAATATGTTGTTTGTTTGTGGCTAAGTCTGCCACCCCGACGAACCACTAAATAGGTGGTATTAAAGCACTGTTAATCGACTGATTGACAGTGCTTTTTGTTTTTTATGCATTCATCTGATATCAAGTAAAACCATATAAAAGGTGTAGAGTTCGGTGAATGGTTCGGTACGTTTCTTGTGCATAATTTAGCTTCAGTTTGACGCTGTTTATGGGTGTTTTACAAACCAGTTTTGTCAAACCCAAAAATTATGTATTATGCGCAATTCCAACACTTTAAAGGTCTTAATCTTCACTAGGGACATTTCCAACAACCCTGAAAAATTGACCATTTATGCCCGTATCACCGTCAATGGAAAACGTGCCGAGATAAGTTTGAAACGTTATGTTTCGGTGAATGAATGGGACGAAAATAGGGGCAGGCTCCATGGACTTACCCACAAGGCCCGTTTGTTGAACAGCTATTTGGATGAGGTGTATGGCGAAATCATGGATACCCATAAACAGTTGTTGCGTGAGGATAAGGTTATAACCTCACAGGCCATCAAGGCCCGTTATCTGGGACAGGATGAAGAGCACAAGACCCTTATGGAGCTTATCAAGTATCATTACGAATCACAAAAGAGTAAGCTTCGCCCTGGAACCATGAAAAACTATTATGGTACAGAAAAATATCTCAAAAGGTTTTTGGAGCATACTCGTAGACTTCAAGACATCAACTTAAAGCGATTGAACTATAAGTTTATTACTGATTTTGAGAACTATTTGATTAATGGGCCTGATCTGCAAAAGGGAAAGAAGTGTACCAATAATGGGGCCATGAAACATTTGGAGCGGCTAAGAAAAATGGTAAACCTTGCCGTGAGGTTGGAATGGTTGGAGAAAGACCCCTTTGTAAATTATAAAAAGCGATATAAGAAAACTGAACGCTCTTTTTTGACCGAAAGGGAACTCAGGCTCATTGAGGAAACAACATTTTCGGGAAGGGGGTATGAGAGGGTCAAGGACACCTTTCTTTTTTCATGTTATACAGGATTGGCCTATGGAGATGTAAAGGCACTGGATATTGATCATATGCGGTTCGGTATCGATGGGAACCTTTGGATCCACACGAAAAGGGAAAAAACTGATGAAGCGGTCAAGGTTCCCTTACTTCCCAAAGCAAAACAAATCTTGGATAAATATAAAAACTGCAATGAAAGATTGGTACACGGAAAGTTGTTACCTGTATTGAGCAATCAAAAGACCAACAGTTATTTAAAGGAGATTACCAAGGCCTGCGGAATCTACAAGAATATTTCCTTCCATACTGCCAGGCATACCTTTGCCACTACGATCACTCTCTCCAACGGAGTGCCTATAGAAACCGTTTCCAAAATGTTGGGCCATACGAAGCTTACCACTACCCAAATTTATGCAAGGGTATTGGAAAGGAAAGTCGGTGATGATATGCGAAAGTTGGTGGAAAGGATGAATGAAAGATAAAAAGGAGTTGAGTCGAAATTGGCATTCCCTTTCTATTTCAATACATAAGAAGAACTCAATATTTGCGAGTTAATCTATTTAAAATAAATCATATATTGTAAAGGAGCAGATTTGGTAAATGTGTGTTTGAGACTTGAAAGCAATGAAAATGTTTGATAAGTAAAAAGATTGATGTTAGACTTTTAACGTTAAAAGTACTGGTAAATAATAATGGAACTAAAGGAAATATTAGGTGTTTGGCGATCTACAAATGGGAAAATCATTATTGATTTTAACGTTAGAACTTTTGATCCTAAAAATAAAAAGGGTCTATCTTTTTTTACAATTTATGGAATTGATTCCGATGGAAATGAGGTGGGTTATGAATGGCAAGGAGCCATAGTAGACTTAATTGAAAATAATGATACAACCTACACATTGCAAATTGAAGAAATGATATATTCAGAAGATAAACCAGAATATCAAAGCCTAAAAATATGGATGCTATTAGAAGATTCAATTATTTTGGAATTGGGAAATGGAGATAAAGTTCAATTTCAAAAGTTAAGGTAAGCTCTTTCTGTGAGAATATGGAATCGAAATGGCAACCAAATTATCTTAATGAGATTGAAGAAATTTTAGTTCATTCTGCAAAATATTCTTATGAGGAGAATTTAAGGTTTACATATCAATCTAATGATTTTAATTCCCGAATGATTGAATACCTAGTTGTTGTCAATATTGCAAAGAATTTATACAATTGGGCATGGGATAGATTTATACAAGTACAATTGGAATATTCTGTTTTAAATTTCTACAATGGTGCTTTCCCTGAATTCTGTTTTAAAACAAAAATTAGAAGACAATCTCAAAAATCTAAAGATTTAAGGACAGGCCGAATTGATATTGCTTTAACCAAAAATCCGAAGTATCTATATGCCTATCGAAATCCCAGTGTTAAATCTCTTGTTGGAATAGAAGTTAAGTCTTTTACAAAAAGCATTTCGACAGTAAAAAAGGATCTTATTAGACTTTCAAATTCTCTTATTTTAAAAGATCCTATAGGTACTAATTCTATTAAGGCATGTTACATGATTTTCTATAGAAAACTGGATAAGCCAAATGAAATTGTTGAAGATGAAAGAATACATGAACTAAAGAAAAAAGAAATTTTAAAATGGGAACACATTCTTTCAAGCATACGGAATGACTTTATGGACTTAAACTATACTCTCCAACCAATAGACATAAAGGAGGCTGCATTAGCTGAACTCTTAGAAAGATTTGATCCCGATATAACAGATCAAAGAGAAGTTGCCGAAAATTCTGGGTTACTAATGTGCTATTTAATTAAAATTAAAAAATAGCTTAAAATGAGCCCTCAAATGGATGAGCCGGATGGATGATACCACTAAAAGCGGAAAATTTGAGCCATGCAATATTTAATTATATTGCTTTGATAGTTAGCTTAAGGGTTGATGCTCAATTTTATGCGTTGAAGGTGGTGTACTGGAATCCAGTGCTCCCAGTTAAAGACCAGTTTCAACGATAAATCATTCCCATACTAAAATGTGATGTCTCGTAGATATGGGAAAACGGAAAGGGCTTAAAAACAAAGGCCTTTATAGGGAAGGCTACAAATCATGCGAGATTAAAACATTCTTTCAATGCTTTTGATTTTATCTTCATTTGCATTTGACATATCATATAATCTATTATATTCCAGTCTGCCAAGATAATCTGGACCCTTATGTGTTTCATGACATTGTTTCCAAATTTCTAAAGCTGCATGTATAGTTAATTTTGATAAATCTTCAGCTTTTTCAACCCAATCATGAGGTTTTAACCATATTCTTGTTTTTTCGGGAGTAAAATGGACAGATGAATTTCTTAATTTCTCAAACTCATGAAATAAAGTCTTAAAAGGATCCCTTATTTGACTATCATCAGATAAAACAATGTTTGCAATACCATCTTTTCTCATTATTCTTTGAAATTTCTCAATTTTTGTTTTGATATTTAGAAATCTACCTTTTTTATGACCATTTAGTATCTCTATAACAGATCTGTCTAGAACCTTCCTGTATCGGTAATAATAGTCAAATCCAATACTATTCACAAAACTTTCCAAAAAAGAAAAAAAGGACACCAAGGCAATTCGACTATATAAAGCTACTTCATACTTAACGATATTAAGATTGTCCAAAGTTCTTGAATCAAAACTTGATAGACCTTTCTCCATAAATCTATCCTTTTGAATTTGTCCATATTCATCCAGTAGCTTCAATTTGTTTTTAGCTTTTATCAAACAGCTAAAAGCATCTTTCAGAAGAAAATGTTCTTCTATTTCTCCTCTATTTTTATGCATTACCAGTCCTATTTTAAAATGATATGGGTAATAATCATATTTATAAAAGTTTATCAAATCAATTTGTTCTTCAAGCCAACCTATCATAATTCCATTACTGAAGATTTCTTTATCTGTTTTGAACTTTTCATTCCAATCTGTAGCAATTTCATCAATGGTTCTCTTCAATGGATATTTTAACACTAATGGATTTGAAATCTCAGTTAGCTTACTTTCATAGATTACCAATTTAGATTTGATTTCGTTACCATCATTCAGCTTAATAGTATTATGTAAGTCAAGCATTATTTTTTTATAATCATCAAAATCTAATTCCTTACAAAAGGAGGCCATCATTTGGAGATAGACGGCAAGATTCCATACTTTATTTATTTTGTCTTGAAGATTCATATTTATGATAGTCAAACTGTTTATGTAAAGGGTTAATTTCTCTACACTTTACCAATGTAATTAATTGGAAATTACTTTACATATTAAATCAATATCTTTACAAATACTAAATAGTGATATAAGTAGTGTACGGCATATTTGATTTGACTTTCCTAAAGTCCGTACAAACCAAAGAATATTTATAGGGCAGCTGATTTTCAATCAAGCTGTATTTATTCTGTCCCGCTTGCGGGACGTAGGAATAGCAAGAGGGTGATGCGCAGATTGCGCCATCACGGTTGTTTTCGGGTCTTCAACAAGTTGAAAACCAGTGAATTGAACAGATTTTGAAATACTGTACAAAATCAGGGGCTACAGTAGACTTTTTCGAAATCTACAGTAAACCCTTTGGAAAGCCCTGTAAACACTGGAAATTTTTGACGAAAAAATTGACGCAATTTCACTAAAAAACAAAATCACACCTATGGAAAAGCAATCAGCAATTGGTAGAACAAAGAAAGGGAGCGGTGGTTATTCCAATATCACCGTAAAGAAGGAAACCGCCACACGCTTTCGCAATTATTCCAAAAGGTTCAACAAGTCCCATAGCGAAGTGTTGGATGGAATGATACAATACTTCAAAGAGAACAACCTTGATCCTTTTGGAGAGGGAACAAAGATCATCCTTGACAGTATCAAAAAATTGGAGCGTCAGATGATGAAAAAATTCGATAGGCTCATCGCCATTATCAAGAACATGGAAAAGACCAGTATCCGGCCCACCTATGAAATGATGTTGATTCTTTACGAGGCCTATGTAAAGGATGGGAGAAAACCGAGACGAGAACCTGTCCAGATACAGGAAGAGCGAAAAGACTTCTTGAAGCCTAGAAACACCGTTCCGAAAACAGAGCATGATAGAATGCTGCAAGAATTCAATGAATATAAAAAACACTGCAATGAAATCCTCAACAACGTTGAAAAGGTGGAGCCTATGATGGGAAAGCCATATCTCAAGATCAATATGGGCATCGGGGATTTTGAAAGCCTGAAACATCAATTAAAATAGTGGCCATGTACCTAACCATCTCAGCACAGAAAATGGGCAGTACCTACAACTCCAGTGTAGGGAACTATGTGGAGTATCTGGAAAAGGAAAACGAGGACAGGTCGCCCGAACTCAGGGAGGAATTCTTTGACCAAGAGAACAACAGCGTAAGCCCTCAAACGGTCATCGATGAAATAGATGCCAATACTGCCAAATTGAGGCAGAAAGACCCAAAATTCTATTCCATAGTGGTCAGTCCCAACCAAAGGGAGCTTAAGGCCATCGGCAATGACCCAAATTTGCTAAGGGAATACACAAGGAAGCTCATGGAGGACTATGCCAAGAGCTTCCACCGTAACCAAGAGGTCAAAGCAGAAAATTTAAAGTACTATGCTAAGATTGAACATGAACGCACCTATAGGGGTTTCGATAAACAGGTTCAGGAGAATGCACCCTACAGAGGGGAAATAGCTAGGCTCAGGAACGAGATACGGAAAGTGGAACGGGGCGAATCCATAGGGAATGTCAAAGAGCTTGAAAAAAGAATCAGAGAGCAGGAAAGATTGGCCCCACACAAACAGAATCGACAATTGGTGGCAGCTGGAATGCAAAAAGAGGGGCCACAGACCCATATCCACATCATAGTCAGCAGAAGGGACGTAACGAACACCTATACGCTTTCCCCGATGGCCAAGCACAAGGCATCCGAAGTGGAACTTAACGGAAAGATGGTCAAGAGGGGATTTGATAGGGACAATTTTTACCAAGCGGCCGAGAAGACCTTTGACAGGACAACGGGATTCAAGAGGAACTATGTGGAATCCTATGTTGGAAGAAAGGCCCATGCCAAGGAGCCGGGGAAGTTCTTTGCCAAGGTGATGGGACTGCCCACCAAGGAAAAGGATATGGCCTTTAAACTACTTAAAACAATGGGGGTAAAGGCTCCAAGTATCCCGACCAACAAAGTGCAAATGGCGGCCAAAATCATCAAAGCTCTTGGAAGGGGAATCGATAAGGCCAGGGGCACAGGTGAGGACATGGGCTACTGAGGTCCAAAAAGTAGGTTGCGCCCTTTCGGGTTTTTGTTTTACGCTTATCTACCGGAACACTACAAAAACCCGACAGGATCCATGCGCAAAAGTTGAGGGTAAGAATTTGGGACGCTTGAAGTGCAAAAACATGATTTAGCCTACTTGATTGGCAACAAAATCATTGTTGCATTTCGTCTGAAAACCCACCAGAATAGATGGTAAAACCACCACTTAAGATAAGCTATTTGACTATTTCTAGGATTCTTACGTACTTATCTAAACTTCCAATCCTGACTGTTTCACCAACAGACTTACCTTTCAGTGCGACACCCAATGGAGACTTGATATTAATCTTTTGAATTCCATTTATTTTATCAGTTTTGCCTGTGATTTGTTCGACCAATTGAACTTTCAAGTCTTTATCAATATTTAGGTACTTTACTTTAACTTTGCTATTGAGTTCAACAGTTTCCTTGAACAATTCCGTTTGAAGCTTCTCGTTTTTACTTACTACTTCAATCCTTTCTTTCAAGTCTTTCCCTAAATCTGGAGAATTTTTGGCAATTTCGTTTTCGATAACTGTTATGTTATCAGTAAACGCTAATCCAGTCTTGGACTTGTCTTCAAATATTGATGGACTGCTATTTTCAATATTCTTGATAAATTCAACTAGTTTCTGTGTTTCTTTCTTAGGATTTCGCCACCAATTTGTACTCCAAATTCTATGAAAAACAAAACCATGTCTTTCTAAAATCTTCTGTCGATGTCTATCATGCAAATAGGCCTCTTGACTTGAATGATATTCAGCACCGTCACATTCAATTGCAATTTTAGGGATTCCCGGTTTTTTTGTGTCATAAGCCAAATCAATCCTAAAACCTGCAAATTGGAGCTGTGGAATTATTTGAGACTCTTCAAAATGTTCCCTTAGGGCTTCGTAGACTTCTTCCTCAAATGGTGATTCAAGTTCATCATTGAAATTGTCAATTGAAGTTTTTTTCGAAGAGTTTTCGGATAAAGCATTTAAAACTGCCAATCTGGAATCACTGTCTTGTTCACTGACAGCTTTTGCATATGCCAGATATGCATAAAATGCACCTCTTCTATTGTTTGATCCTTCTATTATTAAGTGCTCCTTGTAGTTTAAGAATACTTCTTGTGGAATAGATGAACATACATAAACCTTGTATTTTGCTCTGGTGACGATGACATTAAGTAGTTTGTAGCCTTTTTGATGGTTAATTGAGCCGAACCGTTGAGCAAATTTTCCTTCTTTATTGATTCCATAGGTTGTTGATAGGATAATGACATCTCTTTCATCACCTTGGATATTTTCTAAGTTCTTAACGAAGAAACCATTTTCTTCAAGTTCTACTATTTTGTCATTGAACTCTCTAAATCGATCAAATTTTCTTCTTTCGTTAATCTTACTAAGGATTAAGTTTCTTTGGTTAATATTAAATGTCGCAACCCCAACAGATGGATATTCACCATTCGGCAGTCGTGATATATTATTTTCGATTATTGATAAAACTGTTTCTGCTTCTGTATCATTTGAGTTATCTGAATAAGTCCCATTAACATTTATGTATTTGATAGGAATGTAGTCAAAGTCATTTGGTAGAGGTTTTAATCTCTGATTATAAAATGCAAAATTTGAGTAGTCTATTAAATAGGGGTGACGAGATCGATAGTGGAAATCCAGATGTCTTTTGTCAAACCCTAACTCCGATGCGAAGTCTAATAGTGATTCACAATCTAAAAGCGAATTGCTTGCATCACTTTTGATACGCTCAATTTCATCTTCAAACTCATCTTCATCTTCAATTGTGCCGTCAAATATTTTGCTAAAATAGTTGGAAGGAGGCATTTGGTGTTCATCTCCAGCTATGACTATTTGTTTCCCTTTCAATAAAGCTGGTAGATTGTCTTCTAACTTTAATTGACTTGCCTCATCAAACATTACAATGTCAAAGTATTTGTTTTGACCTTTAAAGAGATTGCTAGCCACATCGGGTGTTGTCAAAATTATAGGGAAGAAAGTAGTGAACAAATCAATATCCAATTTTACAATTTCTCGCAGGGATAGTCTTTTATGATTTTTACTTGCTCGTTTATTGTAGAGGTTTTCTACTGCAATGTTCGGATTGTTGATATCAAAACTTCTAGTGGAATCTATCTGTTTTGAAAACCAATATTCCTTAATATATTTTATTTGTTCTTTTTCAAGTTCTGATAAAGATTGACCTAATTCAATGTGGTCATGATCATTTGTTGGTAAATCAATGTTAGCTGAATTGACGAGCAAGGAATTTAGATAGTATATCAAAAAAGTCTTACGCCAGTTTTCTTTATTCTCCAACTGGTCAATTATTTGTTTTTCTACTTGTGAAAGGGAATTGTAATATTGGAACCACTTGAATTCTAGTGAGTAGACATCATTTTCATTGTTGAAAAAAGTATTCTTGGAAATGATTATGTTTTCTATACTCGATATAAGTGAACTGTGATTATCAGATTTTATAACTTGATTGACCCATTTATCTTCATTTATTGATAATCTTAAATTATTGAGGGTGGACTTTATTGAGACTAATGTTTCTGTTTCAAATTTTTTGTTGACTGATTGTAAGAGATTAAGATTTGAATACTCTTTCTCGATCTTATCCTGAAAATTGTCTTTCGTCGCAGTAATTTCTTGGAGATAGGTTTTAGTGCTAAATTCTTTGTCAGAAATAGTTAATGCTGTTGGGATGGCAGGAAAATCTTTACAATTCGATATTTTATTTGTTAAGTCTGCATAAAGTGTATTAACAAGTAATTGGTCATTAAGAGTGTCTTTTTTCGATTTGGAGAAAATGGATGAAGCTTTATAAAGAAAACTTCTGGTCTTCTCCTGATTGAAAAAAACATCGTTTTTATGGTACTTGGAAAAGACTTTTAAAAGTGAATCGGTAATTGATTTAATTTCAACTTCCTGTTGATTCAATTGTTCCTTTCTTATTTTGTAGAACTCTTGTTCATATTTTAGAATCTGTTGGTTGACTAGATCTAATTTCGTTTTGTATGAATTGAAATCTTCATTGATTTTTTGCTCAATGATAAATGGATTTTCGCCAACTAATTTTGAGGAATTGAGAAACGATAATTCCCTGTAAGGTTTATAATCATTATACAAGTTTTGCCCTTTTCTAATTAGTTCAAGCAAAGTGTTTAATTCAACAGATTCATAAGTAAACATGTCTTTACTCAGGTCAAGGTTGTAATCTTCAGAATTATCCTTAAGTTCAGCCAACAGGGACCCAACAACATTTGTCCAATTTTTACTACCTATAAGTTTTTCTCCTAACTTTTGATGTCGTTTGTTAATAGTGTCGATCAAAGATTTTGATTTCTCAATGATGTTGTCCAAAGTTTCCTTTGAATGAGTGTATCTATATCTGCGATATGCTGAATTATCAACTCTGTCACGAACGGAGTCAACGGCATTTCTTCTGTCTTTTACAATGTCTTTGATTAAGATTGTTTGATAATTCAATCCTTTTTCGTGCAGTGCATTGTATAAAACTTCTAAAGCTGTGCGCTTTTCACAAACAACAATGGTTTTCTTGTGGTTTTCAAGTGCATTTACCAATATGGCCGTTAGTGATTGACTTTTTCCGGTGCCCGGCGGCCCTTGTATCAATATATTTCTTGAAGAGTTGAGCGAATGTAAAATACCTTGTTGTGATGGATCTGTTTCAATAGAAGATATTGGTTGGAAAGAGTGCTCATCCATATCTTCAAGGTCAATTTCTGCACCTTTTAGATCCAGTAAATTGGAGTAGTCATTTATGATGTTTTGTTTTTGAACCTCAAAAATCGAAAACAAACCACTGAAATCAATAAATGAATTGTTTGATGTTAAAGGCAGCTTTTCATAATATTTCTTATCAGAAATTGGTTTTATGTCATCCAACTTTTGTTCAAATGTTTCTCGAAGATCATTTGGGGTTGAACTATTTATGGATTCAATAATGTTTACGCAGATGTCCAGTAGTTCATTTCTGTCGATTAATCCATCGTCTAGATGTTCGCTTGAAATTTGGTCAATCTCAATTTTAGAATCATTCTGAAGATGATTTATTAAAACCTCATTAATATAAATTGGGTCTTCATCATTTCTTAAAATCTCCCAAGTATTGAACTCTTTGGTTCTTCGAATTCTTAAGGACCATATCAAAATTGGCGCAACAGTCAGTTTATTGTCCGATTGATCCCTGCGCACAAGAATGGGGAAACCAAATCCAAAAGTATTTATTCCTTTTTCCGATTCAATTGCTTCGGTTTGGTTTATAAGGTTTTCAAATGATTTTGTAATTCGGACCAATTGTGTTTGATCTTCCTCAAAAAGAGAATTTAAATCGGGCACATTGTCTTTCCAACTTATCCTAAATTTCAAAGGCAATTCTGAAAGCAAAGAATCAATAAAATTTCGCGGTAGATTCTCATCAATATGGGAAAGTCTAGTCAGATCAAATTTATACCGTGAACGTCCTGTTATCGCATTTAAATGAACACCCCTTCGGCTACCAACTTTAAGTCGGTTTTGTAATTCTATTAGTAGCTTTTCGGTTATTTCCATATTCTCAATTTGTTGAAATGCTTAAAATAGTATCATAATTATTATTTTGATTACGGATTTACACATTTAGTGGCCATTACAAGTATCCGTGGATTCCAACTTTATTTGGTTTCCTGCCATATTTATTCAGAATTTTAATGGTAAGGGGGAGATGTACAAGATAAATATATTTTCCTACAAATCAATTTTCAGAATACTTTCTATTTTGATCTCATTGCAAAATAAAAGGTGAGATAAAGATTTAAAGGATGAAGTATTTGTGCTCATATATTTTTTCTACTAAAATCTCGAAACAATTTGACCAAAAAATTATTAGTGATAATTATATCTTTCGTGTTAAGAAAAGATAAGTGAGCAGTAAAATCAATTTATGCTTCTGGGGAAATGAAAGATAGGGTATATTTTACCTTGCTAGTAGTATAAGTTAAAGGGTAAGAATTTGGGACGCTTGAAGCAATTCAATACCTTCCGGTAGCTTTTTTGAAAGTTTATTAAAAAAAAATCTGATTCTAAGACTGGATTATTTCTTGTCCAATAGTTTTTCCAAGTAAGTTACCTTATCTTTTTCAGCCTGAACTAGACGCTCATAAAGCTCAACTACTTTATCTAAGGGATTGAATGTGCAATTATTTGGATGAAATGTTCCTTGGCTATTGCTAAAACTATTGTCGTAAAAATTGTTGAAGTAATTAATAGCCAACTCTTCAGAAAAGTTCTGTATTGCTTCAGGTGTGACCCCCAAGGCTTTGGCGACAGCTTCCAGACGTTCCGTGTCAAGGGTCTCGGACTGTTCGATTTTGGAAACACTTTGTTGGCTGATACCTAACAATTCTGCCAAGGTTTCCTGTTTCATGCCCCGTAGCTCACGGATGCGGCCAATCTTTCTTCCAATGTGGTTGTTTTTTTTTACTGTCTCCATATCCCAAAAATAAACATTCCAGATTTAAATATACGGGTAAATTACCAATGGCTGTGGTTGGTTACAACTTTGGATGGTTGTGTACACAGGAACAATGTCGTTGCTTTAGGTAAAACAATAAATTATGGATCAACGCACATTTAACTTGGAAGGGACGGACAGCCCGGACGAAATTAGGGAAATTGTGTCCAGGGTGGTCGAAAAGGTGGATACCAACCATATCTATCTGACCATTGGTGGGGAACTACAACCCTATAAATATTGGTTCACAATCGTGACGGGAGATTATGCCAACAGGTTTCGGGAAGAGAAAGAACAGTTCCTGAAAGTATTTTTCGGTATGTATCCCGATTGTGTTGTGAGTTACTTTACGCCCACCCAGATTGGGGAGCAAGAGTCAGCAGGCACTACCTTTTTTGTCAACAATTGTAATAGGGAAAACATGATATATACCTGTTTTGATGATAGGCGTCTCGCCCCGTTCGACGAAGAAGTTCTACCAAGGGTCCTTAATAGTTCGAGGGCATATTACGAGAAAGAAATTGAAAAGGTGAGGGCATTTAGAAAAGGGGCTATACCGTTCATGGATGAGGGAAACTTTGAGTTAGCGGGCTTTATGCTCCATCAAACCTTGGAAATGGGATATCGGTTGGCCGAGCATTTCTTTTTGGGCCACACCCACAAAGGGCATTCCATAAGGGAGCATCAAAACTTTATTGGTGATTTTAGCAGTGCTTTCGGGGAAATTTTCCCCCAGGACATTGAAGAAGATATCCGGTTACTGAACAAACTAGACAAATCCTATGTAAAGAGCAGGTATTCCAAAGACTTTATAATAGAGGAGGAACAGGTCGATTTGATAAAAGGAGCTGTGGATATGTTCATCCTAAAATTAGAGGAATACATCCCTGCTGAATTGGAAAAATGCCAAGGGAGGATTGAAGGACGGAGTCAGTCAACCCTGAAAGAATCCCTACCATCAAAGAGCGATATCAATCTAAAACAACACTCTTTATTGCAGAGGCTTAGGGAATTGGAATGGAAATATTGTGGAACGTTGGATCCTTCCAAAGAAAGAGAGGAGAACTACAGTCTTAAGTTGATTAACGGCGGATACCAAGAAACCATGTTGTTGATCACCAATCTGATTAAGGTATGCATGATGTCCATTGAATATCCCCATGGTGCCTCAAAATGGTTACAAGAACCTGATATTGTCATAGCTGACACAATGGGTCATATTCTTGACCTCATGCCCTATGATGAAATGGAATTTCTAGATGAGGTGAGGCAATTGCTTTCAGAAACTCCATCCAATGATTAACACCAAAAACTCAGTATGAAATCAAAAAATGAATCTATTAACCTAAACGAAGAAAAACTCATAAAGAAATTAAGATTCCATGGGAACGACCATGACCCGACCCTGGTTCCCCATCCATGGTTCAAGGACAAGTTCCAACCCACGTTCTTTTATCTTGACGGCCACGCCGATTTATTATTGACCGTTCGTGCATTGATATACCTCTCCATGAGGGCAATAAACCCCGAATTGGGTTCGGACGATGTAATGGAAAGGAACGAGGAGGAATTCATCCATCAGGCGATGACCATTGCCAACCGTTTGATGCCAGTCGGTGAAGAAGCTTTGATGGATCATTTGAACGAGTTCTATAGGGGAGAAAAGAAACCTAAATAGGAGGACTGAATGCTAAAACAACAAATAATGGGATAGCTATGAAAAAGAGTAAAAAGGAATTGAAGAAACTAATGAAATCCGCAAGATATAAGTTGGAGGTACTGGAGCCTACCAATCTACAAAAAGGTAAGTTCAGACCATCCTTTGTTTTATTGGATGGATACTTGGATCTTTTCGATACTATAGAGGCTTTAATCAATGTATGCATCTTGGCAACCCAAGGGGAGCCATATTCCCCACCGCATGTAAAACAGCCGGGAGAGGATATCCGTAAAACCTTGGAATTGGTCACACAACTTTTGCCTTTTCAAGAAGGGGAGTTCTTGGATGAAGTGAACCAACTATTAAAGAAAGAGGCTTGATTTATAAAGGTTTATGTCCAATTCCATTTCTTCTAAACTTGCACCTTTTAGAAAGGAAAGGGTGATATTGCAATAAATAAAAAGTGGAATTTATGAACCATCACAGGTCTAGTCCCAGAAGATTTATGTTAAAACGCTTGTTAATATATTTTTTGGGTCAATTTGGCCCAACGAAGGAGTTGTAATATTTCCAGCTTTTCAAACCAAGAACATGGAAACTAGAAGGAAAAGGGGGTAACCTCTTTTTTTGTCCGTTGTTTTATATTTTATTTACCAATATCGTAAATAGACGATATGGCAAATGACTAAACGGTATTTCACATTGGAATTAATGAGATTTTGTTGAACTCTTTGGGCTCCATCATTTTGAACAAATGGGTTTCCGGGTAATTTGCTTTTACAATTTCTTTAACTTTATTGATAAATTCAGGTTGGCATCTGTACCCTAAAATGACCTTTTCCAAAGCTTTTTTATGGAAATAATGCCTGCCCGTAAAAACCTTTACCAATCGGATTTCCCTTTCATAATTCCAGTCTAATGTCTTTTGAAAAAATAGTTTCGTTAAAGTATCCCAATTGGGATGCGGGTTGAAAGTAAATCGATTTGGCTCGGAAACATACTCAATGGGGCGAAGATCACCACCTCGGAACAATCTGATGTCCTTTTCAATATTGAATTGAAGACACAATCCTGAGTGGTTATCTGCGTAATTGGCCCATAAAGGGTAATTGGTCAATTGCATAGAAAAACAGACAATGCCATAATGTAGAATATAAAATTCTAGTTTTTCAACCATGAAATCCCGAAGGGTGACTGGGGAATAATTTTTAAGAAAATCTGTTTTGGTAAACTCGTTTGGAAATGTGCCTGCCATGAAGTTGTAGAACTGCTCCAATTCACTGGTATCCTTTGTTACGCTTACCATTCCAGGATTAGAATCAAAAGGGTCATTGAGTTCATTTCTATTGGCAAAATAGACGTAACCCTCCTCTAGTTCAGATAGGGTCCTTACAGCATTACCCCTGAATCTATATATATAAGGGTGGCCTCCAAAATCTTTTAAAAAATCAATGTTATTTTCCAATGAAAAGGATACTATTTAATCTTTACCGGACATTGACATTTATGTTTGATATTCCACATTCCAGTCGGCATTAATTTCAACCTTGATTTTTCATTTTCACCAATTCTACAGAACCATCATCCTTATTTACAAAAATGAAATCAGCATAGGCTCCGGTTAGACCATATAAATCGCGGTCCCCATAAATTGTGGTTTTATCGGTCACAAATTCAATATCTTCATTGATGGAGAAGGAATATCGTTCGACTGTGGAATTGAACAATGAATTCATATAATTAGGATAGTTCTTGAATTTAACCTCATTATAATCGGTGTCCAATATTCGGACGAATGCTCTTTCTGCATCTTTGAAAATCCTTAATCTATTCTCCAATTCATTCTTGCCGATCTCATTAAAATCAGTTGGATATTGATATTGTTTGATTTCTAATGATTTGATATCAAAGAAAAACAAGACTATCTCATCGGTAATTCGAGAACCAAAGTTTTGAGGAAATTCATTGGACAATATCCTTAATCTTTTATCATGTGGTTTGACAACAAGTCGATTAAAACTATCATTTTTTTCAGAAATACCTATGTAGTGCAATCGATATTTTGTAAACTCCCTATAGTTTTCAAAACCTGAGAAAAAAGGTACTTTACGAGAGAGGTCATAAAGGAATTTTTCGGTGGTAAACCAATCTATTACTTCAGGAACGTCATTGGTATTCCAAATCCTTATTAGTTTATCTCCTAATTCTACTTCTAGGTTTCCAAAGTCAGTTAGCGGAAGATTGTAGTACTTGAACAACCTAATAAGATCCAAACTCCCAGAAGAATCTCTTTCTCCCATTTTGAAACTGAATTCGATTTTCCCACTAATCCTAAATTTTAATAGAAATTTCGATTCTGATTCAAAGACAAACTTCGATTCGGCCCTTTGTCCGATAAAATAAATCTTACTTCTTTTAAACCAATCCAACGATTCCATATCTTCCTTGAGCCATTCAGATTCCTGATTGGAAATTGGGGGGTAAACCAACTCTAGATAATGAATTTGTGATCTCAAATTATTTTAGGCCAAATCGTTATTACTATAAAAAGAACCTTGTATATGGTTCCGTTTTTCTTCAGTTTCTTTGAACTATATTATTCTTTTTTTGGTCTTGGTATTTTCACAATAAATTGTTCACCTTCAATGTCATTGATTAATTCAATGTTTGGCTCCTGTTCAAGCGCTCGCATTATACCAGAACCCAGCCCACTGAAAGGAAGTGTATGGGTGCTGAATGCCACTATCTGATTGTTTCGAATGACTGGATTGCCAAATTTGATATCCTCGACAGTTAAGCTGTTTGGTAGTTTGCCTGGACTGATGATTTCTATCCTATCATCAAATATCATTAGTCTGATAGGAGAATTTTTGAAATAATCTCTATGGACGAGCGCATTTTGCAATAGTTCCTCAAGAGAAATTTCAGAAACCTCTAGTTTTCCCTGGGCATTGAAACTTTCCCCAGTCTGCAGAGAATCGAGATTGCTCGTCAAAAAACTCATGGCCTTTTCAAATATCTCTGGAATTGTACCTGTCAAATCCCTTGGTTTACTACGGAATTGATTCCCCTCAATATTGTTTCCAAAAAATGAAACGGCTTTTATGGTAAAAGCTGGTTTAACGGATTGAGGGTCTTTCCCAAAAAACAAAAGTCCTGCCAAAGTGAGTTGATCGTTCCTAATTACTCTCTTAGCTTTTAATGCTTGTTCGTAAGTAAGACCTCTTTCTTCAAAGGATTTCCCAAACTCTTTTTTAAAATAATCAGAGAAGGCTTTTTGGTCAATATCCTGAATGCTGGTTCCATGAACTTCCATTTCATCTGCCAACAAGTTTCCACTGCTTTGAAAAAGTCGCATGATTTCAGCGTTGTCAGTTAAAAGTCTTTTGTTTGATCCTTGTTTCACATAAATTTCCCCTTGTGGGGTTTTATATGGTTTATTTATTCCTTCTTTGGTATGAACGATTAAAATGTTCTTCTCTACGCCATTGTCTTCCACTTTGACAACCTCTGTAGCAAGATAAACCGGTGGTTTGACATTGTCAGCAAATTCAGCTACCTTTCGATCAGCATATTCTACTTGTTCGGAAGTCAAACCAATAACTTCTCCGGTTTTGTCTTTTACTCCAAGTAATATCATTCCACCAAGTGAGTTGGACATGGCAACGATTTCTCTCGACATGCTTTCAGGATGTGGTAAAGTTTCTTTAAATTGAACTTTACTGGTTTCACCTGTACTGATAATATCTAGTAATTCGATTGCGTTCATTTTCTAATTTTATCTATGTTCCAAATACTATAGATGTTCTTTCTTCTATTAAATGCCTCATCACCTCCTTCCATAATGTCTACAATGTAACGCTGAGTTTGATGATTGTCTATTGTACCTGAGTGAGCCATCATTGTTTTCTCGTCATAGCTGCAAGCAATCACTTTCTCACTATCCCCCAAAACTGGTATGTTTGCATTATGGGTTGCAAAGATAAATTGCATATTTCCTTTGATCTTCTTTAATTCCTTTATAACCTCATCATAGATGGTTTGGTTATCCAAATCGTCCTCGGGTTGATCAATGATTAATACATTGTTCTCTCTTTGAGCGAGAAGAAATAAAATTAGGGCAGATGCGCGTTGACCGAGGGAATGTTTATCCAATGATTTATTATTATACTTTATAATTATTTTATTATCCACCTTGTAGGTTAACAGGTCGTCAAGGTATTCGGAAAATCTCCGCTTAAATTCCACTACCTGATTTTCATTTAATATGCTATTCAATTTGGAAGAATCTTTATATATCTCAATGAAATCCTTATAAGTTGACTCAATTTCATGGTAAGCAGTTTCTCTAATGCCAGAACCCCTGAACACCTGTTTGAGCCTATCCATGAATTTATCCCTTCTATCTTTGAAAAGCACCTCAATGGTTAACTTGCTGTCGGCATCATTAATCCTATCGACTTCAGCTTTCAAAAGTTTGTATTCTTCCAACCAAAAATTGTTCAAGTCAGACAGACATTTTTGCAGAGACTGTTTTAGCTCAGTTCGTTTTGCTTCTGACTTCTCTATTTCCTTTAGCTTGAGTCGGGCAGTTTCAATCTGCCGATTAAGTTTCAAAAAATTATCTGGATTAATGGTGTCCGTATTGATTTCTCTCTTGATTTTGGCGAACTCTTCCTTAAGTCCTTCTTTTTTACCATGGATTTTCGAGAGGACTACCTTAACTTTCTCTTGGATGGCATTGGATGATTCCAGAACTTTTTTGATTTTATCAAATTCAATTTTTAACTCGATTTTTATCTGATCTATTTCCTCAAACAAATCAGAGTTTAGTTCAGAGCCTGAAATTTCCTGCTGGAAAAAATAATCATGTTCAGAGATTAAACTTTTAAGATCTTGTACATAATTGGCAATACCACTATGGAACTGTGTAATTTTGGAAATATCAGAATCAAAGTGTGTCTGTTGTTTTAACTTTTCTTCTACACCTTTCTCCTTATAAATCTTTAGCTGATGTTTGGAATTCTCTATAAGTGTCTCTGTTTCTTTTTTTAAGGAGTTTAGATTCTGTAACTTTTTTAAATCGGAAATTAAACTTTCGATTTCTCTTTTCTTATTACTGATTCTTGATTGTACAGGTCTTAGCCTGGTTCCAATAAGTCGTTGAATTAGATCCGATTCAAAATCAGCATCCTTGTTGGATAGATCCTTTTGTCCAAAATAAACGGGGTGATCGAAAATGGCATCTATTGAAATATTAGGTTGCAAGATATTATCTTTAAAAATATCTTCTTTCTGCCCGTAGATTTTCTCTATCCGATATTCCTCTTGATGCTCATTCACAAGCGTAATTATAGATTTTCCTCCACTTTTCATTACGTGCTCAATGAGTCCGTCTTTGTAGCGCGGGTCAACTGCAATTTCAGATAGAGGAATGCCTAGTGTATATCGTATTATTTCTAGAATAGAAGATTTTCCACTTCCCCGTATTCCAATCAAGGTATTCAGTTCTGGGGAAAAATCGATACTGGTTTCATCTAAAAGCCCTCCTTCGAAAGAAATTGACTTAATGTAAGAGTTCTTGATTTCCGGTTTGTCCTTTGGTGATACACGATAATTTGAATCGGTAAGGGCATACTCAAGTGCCTCAAAATTAAAATCACCAACTTTAATATAGGTCACTCGACCATTACCAATTGCTTCAATTCCTCCGTGGGCATTGTCAGAACCTTCAACACAAGCAACTTTTCTATTGGCAAAATTGCAAAGTTTTTGGTAATTCTCAAGGTTGGCACTTTTTTGGACAGCCAGCACTTTTTCAAATGCTTCTTGTTTGATGAAATCCTCTAAAGTTCTACCTCTTAACTCTTTAAATAGTCCGTTGGTGTCATCTATATGAGCTAAAACAATAAAATAATCCAAGCCAATTTTATTTAAAGCCTCGACAGCTTCTTTTAAATTGAAATTTGAATTTGGGTAATTTGGTTTGTCATAATTGTTTATACCGTAAAAGGCATTATCAATAAACTTGTTTATATGATCGGTCTCTCCTTTGTACCATTCGTCATCAAAAACAATCAAGATGTGTATTCCCTCCTTTAATGAGAACTCAACACCTGGAAATAGCCCTATCCCTTCCTTTTTAGCTCTTTTTCGTAAAGAGACAAATTCACCTTTGTCGAATTTGTTATGATTAGTGATGACACCAATACCTATTTCTTGAGCTCGCAATTGTTCAATATATTGCCGCCCGAAATCATTTTGCTCTCCACTGTACGCAAACTCAGCATCTGCATTTGTGTGTAAATGAAAGTCAGCTTTAAGCCAGCAACTTCCGTTTTTAAATATGTTATATTGTGTGCTCATTTTAGTTTTTTATCATCCTTTGTTGGAACTAATAAGGCTCTTATATCAACGTCTAAAACTTCGGCAATAGTAGTTAGCACTTGAATACTTGGCTGAGCATTATTGTTGCAATAATTTGTTACTATTACATAGCTTTTACCAATTTTTTCAGCCAACCAGGTTTGTGTTCTTCCTTGCTCTTTTAATACCTCTTTGATTCGATTCATTGTCTATATTATTAGACTCTTTCAAAACACGATATAGGCTTAGCTTAATTATATAATGTTTTGTAGTACTTTACTTTTTTATACAAAAATACAATATAAACCAATTCAAATGGGTCAGGAGTATACTATTGATTATTTAGGAGAAACTGTCATTGTTCAGTTAGAAAAATTCAAGTAAATAGCCATAACTATTTCATTTGGCATCAAATACCATTATTTATGCTGTTGGAGGTGGGTCTATCCTAGGCCATTGATCTGAGACACCAAAATAATACGAACCCCACTTTGTGATGGTCAAACGACCTGCCCGCAGTGTGAGCAAGAGCAGCAACTGGAAGTATTATGCTAGAGTCATCAAATGAGCGATTTGTTCGAGAACCGAAAATGGTAAAGCTCGGGTAGGTTTCTTAGATTCATATTTTTAAAGTTAGCTATCTTGGAAACCCATGAGATATGCCCTAAATGATAAAAAGGAAAAGATAGAGGTCAGTTTTTCTGGTGAACTTGCAGTATGTGAAATCTGTAAGGCAAATGTCAAAGGCCGAAAAGGTGAACAACGCATCAAACATTGGTATCATTATAAAAACAAGAGAACCGATTGTGATGATTGGCATGAACCCATTTCGGAATGGCATTTGACCTGGCAAAATCTATTTCCTGTGAAGAATAGGGAGGTTACGCTAGTGAAAAATGGGATATCCCATAGAGCTGATATTTTGTTGGACAATGGGCTTGTCATTGAAGTCCAAAATTCACCGTTGAAGCTGATGGAGGTGGAAAAAAGAGAACGGTTCTACGGTAGGAACAATTTGATCTGGATTCTGAACGGGGATACCTTGGCCAAAAATTCCATGCTCAAAAAAGAGCTTTTCACCTATCGGTTTATGCTGACGATATCCATCCCCAAATCCTTTGTATATATCGAGGATTATGATTTTCGGGCTCTAGTGGAAGAGGTGGGCAAGCTCAATGAAATTGCATACCTGAAATCGGGAAAAAATCTGTACGAGCTCATAAATGAAAACATCTTGACCTTCAAGTTCCTTGATGATCAGATCGAGAACTTTTATTTGTTCGAGGTCCAATACAGATACTACATGGCCTGTGTATATGAAACAATGTATGGTCAAACCGAGCTTGAAAGGTTCCGTAACCAGATTGCCATCGAGTATGGTTCCATCCGGGAAACCGTTATGGAAATCAAACTGATAAAGAAATATTGGAAGAAGTTTGTCGATACAATGGAATTTCCAGTTTTCATCGATAACTTAAAAGGGATCGAGGAAAATGAATTGTACTATTATTCTGAAAATAGAACCATAAGCAAGGAAAAATTCATGGACCATTATTTAAAATACACTTAAATTGAGCTAGGAGATGCTGAACTGACCAGATATGGTGCTCCCCACGATGCTTAACCAAGAACCAACAACTATATGTATCGATTTAGGACCATAGAATGTTTACTGGACAAGTACAATGAACTGGAAAACCAGGAAATATATTTTGCTTCCCCAGAAGAATTGAACGATCCAATGGAAGGTTTGAGGGATGTTTTCTGGAAAGGGGACGGGATTGTTTGGAAAAATTTGATGATTAACTATCTCAAAAGTTTGGAAAGGGTATTTGTCTTGACCATACTATTGAACGATAGCAAAAGTATCACGGATGATGATCTAGTTGTTTCATCCGGATTATTGCGCTACGCCTCCCCGCAAAGGGAATTTTTGGTGAAGGAAATTATCGATCAAACCTTTAAGACCAAATTTATTCGGGAATTGCCGATTAGGTTGTCCAAAAGACGAACACCGATTCGACGCTCCGAACTGTTGTCCTACCTGCAGACCATCCATCCCTTTTTCCTAAACAGCATCTCAGAAATCTATTATAAACACAAGTTGACCTACAAATTGCAATACCATCAAGACCTGGGCCAATTTGAAAGTGTCATCGAGAAATCGGGTTTTTTACATGAATTGTTCAATAAGTTGGAAGAAGAAAACAATAAGGGTCAAAGTGATATTTTTTTCAATACCATTGGGCTCTATATCCAATCCAATAAACTACATATCGAGTTCAAACACTGGGAAGGGGAAAGTAAATCAAATGCTTTTTATCTGGTTTCAGAATTTCCAAACAGGTTTGTCACGAAATTGGAGAATGATATTTATCCAGATTGGTATTCTGCCTCTTTCCTTGAAAGCAATGAAAATTCTGCTGTTTGGGGACATTATGGGGATAATCACAAAGGGGTTTGCCTGAAATTCAAACCCATATTGAACGAGGGTAAATTGGCATTGAACTTGAATACGGAATATGGATATGGTTCTGGACCGATCATTGGAATGAGACCCCATACTTTTCGGAAAATAGAGTACCATAACAAGCACGTTGAAATCGATTTCTTCAGGTCTATGGGCAGGTTACCCAAAATTGAACTGGACAAATTATGGTATGAAGATCCCGATGGGAACAAGAGTGTTTGTGCTTCCCATTTTGATTCGCCCGAAAAAGAGGAGGAATGGCAGGAGGAATACTGGAAAAATTTTAATGACAGTCTCAAGATAAAACTTAGGGAATGGTCGTATGAAAATGAATATCGATTGGTGGTCCATGGGGATTTTATTGATTATTCCACTAAGGACAGCAGAAAATTAAGGTACGATTTCAAGGATTTGGAGTCCATTACTTTTGGCATAAAGACACCAAATTCCGCCAAACTCCAAATTATGAAGATTATAGATAAAAAATGTAAAGAAAATAGTAGGAAAGAGTTTGACTTTTACCAAGCATACTACTCAAAGGATAAAGGTCAGATAGAAAGCTTTAAGATGACTTTTTGATGATGATAATGGTATGAGACTCCAACCTATGAGAACTTCCGGTATTGATAGAAGCATTTAGTCGTTGAGCAGGCTCATTGAAAGAATTTCTACTATCCTTTTATACCCAAATTAAGATGAGTCGGATGGTTGGGACCACCAAAAAAGAGAACTTTTGAAACATCCAATATTTGGATGCCATATTATTGGTCATCATGTTCAATGGTACTCAATTTTATTCGGTGAGGGTGGTAGACAATGTCCGGTGTTTCCAATCATAGTAATGTTTCGGATAAAGTATCAGTTAATAAAAGGGGGGTATCAAGATTGATAAAAAATGTCTAAATTAGTAGTGTAAGACTCCCATAAGTTTTGCCTCTGGATGTGCCGATTTGAACACGGTTCAGGGTTCGGTTAACTGGTCCAAGTTAACGGTGTAAAAAATTGAAAATCAACTATTTATGTTTCAAGGGATGGGCCTGCCACCCCGACAAATCTAGCAATAGATAAAAATAAAAGCACTGTTAATCAATTGATTTTCAGTGCTTTTTTCGTTTTGTGCATTTATTTGATATCATTTGAAACCAAATAGTAGGTGTGCAATTCGGTGTGCAATTCGGTGTACAGCCTTTTATTTAAAATGTCCTACCTTTAAAGAGCTTTTGGGCACGATTTGACTTTCGATGAACAATTGTTGTTTAACCAAAGTCATTTTAACATGAAAGCAAAAAACACTTTCGCGGTAGTCTTCTTTACCAGAAAATCAAGGAGCGTTCCAAATCAATTATCCATTTATGTCCGTATTACGGTGGACGGAAAGCGCTCAGAGATCAGTCTCAAACGTAATGTGGCCTCAAGGAATTGGGACAATGCCAGAAACCGGGTCAAGGGAAGTTCCCAACCGATCAGGGAACTGAATTCTTACATGGACAGCGTGTACGGAGCATTGTTGGTGTGCCATAAAGAACTTTTGCAAGAGAACCGGGTAATTACCGCAGAGGCTATCAAGTCACATTATCTTGGTGAGGACGATAAGGACAAGACGCTTAGAGATCTTGTCTCCTATCACAATGAAAGGATGTCCGTTGTCTTAAAATATGGTACCATGAAAAACTACTATACCACTGCTCGGTACCTTGACAGGTTTTTATCAAAGGAAAGAAAGGTTGGCGATGTTTATCTCAAGCAATTGAACTATGCCTTTGTCACGGAATTCGAGCACTATCTTAGAAATTACAAAGGCTCGGATAAGAAACTCTCCTTGGGGAACAACGGTGTCATGAAACATCTGGAAAGATTCAAGAAGATGTTGAACCTTGCCGTAAAATTGGAGTGGATGGAAAGGAATCCCTTCAATCAGTTCCAGTTGAAGTATAACAGATATGATAGAGCGTTTTTGGATGAAGAGGAACTGCAACACTTGGAATGCTACGAGCTGAAGAATGAACGTTTGGAGAAGATACGGGACTGTTTTGTATTTGCCTGTTATACCGGGCTGTCCTATGTGGATGTAAAGGAACTCACCAAGGATAACATAGTCAAGGGAATCGATGGAAACCAATGGATATGTACCAAACGTGAGAAGACGGACAAACCGGTCAAAGTTCCCCTGATACCCCAGGCGCGGGCGATTTTGGAAAAATATGATTTGGGTGGGCCGAATGAAGGACTTTTGCCCATCAGTTCGAACCAAAAGACAAATGCCTATCTAAAGGAAATTGCCAATGCATGTGGTATTGATAAGAACCTGACCTTTCATGTGGCCAGACATACTTTTGCAACTACGGTAATGCTCTCCAATAATGTCCCCATTGAAACGGTATCCAAACTCTTGGGGCATACCAAACTTTCCACTACACAAATTTACGCTAGGGTAGTGGAGTCCAAGATAAGTGAGGATATCGATAATCTTTTGGTTCGTTTTAAGAGTAAAGAGGTCGAAAGAAATGCTGGAGGTTAAGTTTAAACTTAGATGATAGGCATTGTTATTTGTCCATATGTTTCCTTGATATCAAACTTTTTAGACATTTAGTCTTATTTTTTCAAATGAATCCCCTAAATTTACCAATCGTGTAACGATAGACCCTAATTTTTAAGGTTCTTTGTGTCATAAAAGGTAATGGCGAAAAGTACATACATCTCAGAAAATCTCAATGAAAGCCATATTGCTTTAGTAAAGTATTTGGAGGATCATGAAATCCTTTATTTCAAATTGAAGGAACTGGCCATCCAATTGCCCAAAAGCCTAGGGGATAATGTGAATGAATTGGTGGAGAACCTCCATCAAAAGGGGTTGTTGAACCGAATAGAAAGAGGGGTATATGCCAAACCCAATTATTCCAATGTCAATGTACTGGCTACATTCATTAGCCCTGGTAGTACCTTGGCCTATTGGTCAGCTTTGCACCATCATAACCTTACAGAACGATTTCCGTATACCCTTTTTATCAAGACCATCCACAGGAAAAGGGATACAAACATCCTGGGCTCCAAGATAAAGTTTGTTACCGTAAAGGAAAGCAAACATATCGGTACCATGTTGGAGGGCTTTGGAGCAAATGGTTTTTTGGTGACCGATAGGGAAATGACCATAGTGGATTGTTTTGACCAACCCCGCTATGGGGGTGATCTGGACGATTTGATCAAAGCGTTCGCCAATGAAAAATGGGACAATGAAAGATTGATTACCTATACGAAGGCCTATGGCAATATTGCCCTGACGAAAAGACTGGGCTTTTTGGCAACCCTTTTCCATGCGGATAGCTTACAGGGTTTTATCCATTATGCCAGAAAGCAGGTGAACAAAAAGTATAGTTTGATCGATGCCGGTGGACTGGATCAAGGGGAATTTGTAAGTGAATGGAAGTTGCGATTGAACATCAAAAGGGATAACCTGTTGCAAATGGCCCAAAGCGGATATTAGATGATTCTTCAAAAGGAAATCATAGAGCGATCAAAAGAATGGAAGGTGCCTCCCGATACCGTGGACAAGGACTATGTCCTGGGGCATTTTCTATCGGTCTTTTTTGAAACCTATAAGGATGACCTCATTTTCAAGGGAGGGACATGCCTGCGTAAATGCTATATCAAGAATTATCGTTTTTCAGAAGATCTGGATTTCACGGCAAGGGAGAAGGACTTCGTACTGGAAAAGGAAAAACTGGAAGGTATTGCCATGACCACTACAGATCGGACGGGAATCCTATTCAGTGTAGGTGAAATTTCCCGATTGGTCTTTAATGACGAGCCCAAAGGATTTCAGGTATCCATAAAATATTGGGGGGCCAATCACTCAAAAAACCAACAGCCTCCGCCACCAGATCGTTGGATGACCAAAATTAAATTGGAAGTGAGTACAGACGAGGTCATCATTTTGGAACCCGAAATATCGCCCATTATGCATCCTTATTCCGATGGGTTGCAAGGTGAAAAACAATGCCCATGTTATGTCATTGACGAGGTGATCGCTGAAAAGCTAAGAGCCCTGAAGCAGCGTTCATACACGGCACCACGGGATTTTTATGATCTGTACCATCTGACCCAAAAATTTTCCAAAAAGGACTGGGAAAGAATTATTCCTCTTTTCCTTAAAAAAATGGAGCATAAAAATGTACCTTATACCAATCCTTCGGATTTGGTGGATGACACCAAGATTGCAAATGTGAAAAGAGCTTGGAGGACCAGTGTAGCGCATCAAATTACCGAGGATTATATCCCAGGAGCCGATGAAATCATTTCGGAGGTAGTAAAGAATATTGAAATTTTCTTCCCAAGAGAATCTTCCAAGTAATAGTTTGATTAGGGGGCATTTTTTTATTCCAATATTCCCGAAAGTTAAGCTCGCATAATTTTCTCGGACAAGGGACGGCATAAAGCCGTTCCGTAAGTCTCTTTTTATTCCGTTTCCTTGCCACTCCTAAATTTTGTCTTCCGCTTGGTTTTTGCTCAAATATTGTTTAACCAAAATCCAAAAATCATGGAAGCACAAACAAAACAAAGAGCGACACGCAAGGGAAACGCCAAGCAATCATCAAAAGTAAAGCGACCCACACCGCAGAAGGAACGGAATTCTGTTCCCCAGACCCAGATGTTGGAAATCGGTTCGGTTTCCCCAGATCCGACACAACCCCGAAAGACCTTTGATGAGCAAAGTCTCCATCATTTGGCACAGAGCATTGCAGAACATGGGGTGTTACAGCCGATCACGGTACGAAAAATGGATGAAGGATTTACCATCGTTATGGGTGAACGTCGGTTTCGAGCCAGTAAATTGGCAGGATTGACCACTATCCCTGCCATGGTAAGGGACTATGTCGATACCGAAGTTCTGGAAGTGCAGATCATTGAGAACCTGCAACGGAAGGATGTGGAACCCACAGAGGAGGCAGAGGCCATCCAGTTTCTGTTGGACCGCTACGAACCGAACGAGATTGCAAAGCGTTTGGGGCGTTCCGAAAACTATATTCGGCAGCGCATCAAACTAGCAGGCTTGATCGAAGGGTTCAGGGTCTTTGTCCGAAATGGGGAAATGACCATCTCCCTTGGGGTGGCAGTGGCCCTTTTTGAACCTGGGGAACAACAGATGATGCTGGAAAGCCTTGAAGGAGAATACCAAGGTCATCGGATCAAACGGATGGTTGAAAGTCGGACCTTTGACCTGACCAAAGCCTGCTTTGATGTAACGGACAAATCTTTGGTGCCCAAAGCAGGGGCATGTGTTGTCTGTCCCTTCAACGCCGCCAACCAAGGGAACCTGTTCGGGGAAGGGAAGATGGTCTGTACCCGGACATCCTGTTTTGAAAACAAAAAGACCAAGACATTTATGCAACTCTTGAAAAGGGTGAAAAAGGAGGGACTGAAACTAGTGCCCAACATTAGCAAATACTGGATGGAGGAGGAACGCAACCAATGGGTCATGGCCCAAATGGAAAAAGTAGGTCTTAAGGTACATTTGACCAATGAACTGGATACTTTAAAGGAACCTGTAGTGCCTACCATGGAAGCCATTAAAGAGGAGCACCGGCATTATGAATATACCGAGGAAGAGTTGACTGAATTCTTGGACGAGGCTCTAGAATCCTTTGCAGAGGAAAAGAACGTATGGGACAATGCCTTGGACCATGGCTTTGAAAAGGGAATTCTTCTGGAAACGGATACCTATTTGACTCAGACCATTTTTGTTAAGGTGAGGGAGGAAACAGATGGTGGAACCTCAGGTGCCAAGTCCTTGGAGAAACGTAAGATGTCAGAATGTACCCCAGAGGAACAAATCATCAAGATCAATGCCCGGGAAATGCGGAAAAAACAAATCGAGAACAATAACCAGTTCAAGGAGGTGGTGGACATGATCAGGGAGACGGATTATATTGATCGAAAGAAAGCTTTGACCACGGATGAAATGGTGGCCATTTCCATCTCATTGTTCGAGAACAACATCGGGTTTTATAGCCAAAGGGAACATTTTAAAGACTTCTTTGGGGATGATTCAAGGTTATCCCAGGAAGAACTGGTGACCCGGTTCAAAGAAAACTTCAAGAAGGAGACTTTCCATAGACTGCTAAGGTTTCTATTGACCCGGCAGGTGCACCTTGGGGAAAGTAATCACACGAATGACCTGACCAACCGATCTTTTTATGTCGCAATGCAATCCTTCTACAAGGATAAGATTTCGGCCATTGAAGAAACCTATGTCGAAAGTCGGCAAAAGCGAGAAGCACGGATCAAGGAAAGGGTAATTGTCCTGGAGCAGCAGGCCAAGGTATTCAAGGATTGATTTTTATCACTGGGGGTGTGGAAACAGGCCCCCTCTTTTTTTGGTCAATCATAGGAAATCGACACTTCCTCGTATTCCACTTTGTCAATGATGCCCGGATAGTTGGAATCCACAGTTCTGCTATATAGATCCTTGGTGACGGGATAGGCTTCCAGATCTCCTTCCCAAAGATCGTCATCGATAAGATCTTGAACGTCGGATTCATTGTTGCCGTTATGTAACCAAGCATCCAAGTTTTCGTCATCAATGATGACGGGACGCCTTTTCTTTTCATTGTGGATCTCTTCAAACATAGGGGTGGCATCCTTGGTGAGCACGGCAAAGGTCCTTCTTCCATCTGCGGTGTTGGTATAGATGCCCGCTAGGTATATGGGGTCACCATTCTTTCTATGGAAGTAAAAGGGAACCTTAAAGTCTTTGCCCTTGACTTTCACTTTCGTATTGTGGGGCTCAAAGAAACCATCCACGGGAATGATGCACCGCTGGTTTTCCCAACAGTACCGGTACACGAAATGGTCAAAGAGCTTTTCGGATTTGGCATTCAGTCCTCCAAAGGTTTTTGGGTTCTTGAAATACTCCGTATAATTTTCCTGCTTTTCCTTTGGGGGCATGATGCCCCACATCGCTGGGAGCATATTATTGGGCTCTTCCTGGCCCAAAGTCCACATAACGGGATGGCTCCATCCATTGGCATGGAAATAAATGAGTTCCAAATCGGTGTCAATGTCACCGTACATGGCCTTGACGGAAAGGAGCTTTTCCAGTTCCTTCCGTTCCCGGGTCTGTCTGGTCGAGTAGCACATGTTGAGGTTGAATTATGCTGTATTAAGATAGGCAAAATTGTTAAAGTTTTGAAACGGCTCGTCCCTTTCCGTACATTTGGATATTTTCCAAGTTATAGGAATAAATCCAATATTTTTATGAAACCCACCATTCTCCATCTCGATCTGGATACCTTCTTCGTCTCCTGTGAGCGGCTCTTGGACAGTCGTCTGATGAAGCGGCCCCTCTTGGTCGGTGGGTTGGGGGACAGAGGGGTGGTCGCGGCCTGTAGCTATGAGACCCGACGCTTTGGGGTGCATTCCGGGATGTCCATGAAAGTGGCGCGAAGACTGTGTCCTGAGGCCACCGTCATCAAGGGGAATGCGGGGACCTATATGAAGTTTTCGGACAACGTGACCGAGATCATCAAGGAGAGTGTGCCGGTCTTTGAAAAGGCCAGTGTGGACGAGTTCTATGCGGACCTTTCGGGTATGGACCGTTTCTTTGGCTGCTATAAGTATGCCTCCGAAATGCGACAACGGATCTTGAGGGAAACGGGGTTGCCCATTTCCTTTGGGCTTTCCCAGAACAAGGTGGTCTCCAAAGTGGCCACTGGGGAGGCCAAACCCAACAACCAGATGAAGATCGACCTTGGACTGGAGAAAGAGTTCTTGGCACCCCTCCACATCCGCAAACTGCCCTCGGTGGGGGAGAAGACCTATGGACTTCTGTCCAATATGGGGGTGACCACCATACAGACCGTACAGGAACTGCCCTTGGAAATGCTGGAAAGTGCCTTTGGCCTGCATGGACGGACCATTTGGATGCGGGCCCAGGGTGGATAAGCCGGGTAAACTGACCCACCTTCGCCGGATGAAACTGACCATGGCAAATGGACTGCCCAGATTTGATCTATCCTTGGGTTAAACTTAGTTTTTATTTTTCAATTTTCTTCTCATT
>Ga0189279_100099_pt1 | contig 42584 bp, 48 predicted proteins | sample N26B6minimetaG_FD_130324 | JGI IMG/M metagenome (GOLD analysis project Ga0189279, IMG submission 130324) | Marine microbial communities from the Costa Rica Dome - N26 B6 mini metaG | ecosystem: Environmental > Aquatic > Marine > Oceanic > Photic zone | place: Costa Rica: the Eastern Pacific... | reverse complement strand
CGCTGTCTGACCCCGTCGTGCGCCGCGCTGACGGAAGCTGGCTCTACCTGCTCCCCAGCGTGATCGACGATATCGCGATGGGGATCAGCCATGTCGTGCGCGGCGAGGACCATGTGTCGAACACCGCGGCGCAGATCCAGATGTTCGATGCGCTGGGCGCCAAGCCGCCGGCGTTTGCGCACGAGGCACTGCTCGTCGGGACCGAAGGCAAGCTGTCGAAGCGGCTCGGCTCGCTCGGCATGGCCGATCTGCGCGAGGCTGGAATCGAGCCGATCGCGCTCGCGGCACTGCTCGCGCGGCTCGGGACGAGCGACCCGGTCGAGCCGGTGACGAGCCTCGCGCCGCTGATCGCGGGGATCGACTTCGCGCGCTTCGGCCGTGCGCCCGCGCGCTTCGACGAGGCCGAGCTTGCGCTGCTCAACCAGAAGATATTGCATCATACCGACTATGCCGCGGTGGCGCCCCGCCTCCCCGCGGCGATCGACGACGCGCGCTGGCAGGCGATTCGTCCGAACCTGATGACCGTCGCCGAGGCGCGCGACTGGGTCGCGGTCTTCGACGGGCCGTTCGCGCCGCCCGCGCCCGATGCCGCCGACCTGCCGGTGCTCGACGCCGCTGCGGCCGCCGCGCCCGCGCTCGACTGGGATGCCGACCCCTGGCCCGCGCTCACCGATGCGGCGAAGGCGGCAACGGGGGCGAAGGGCCGCGCACTGTTCCTGCCGCTGCGCCGCGCCCTCACGGCGCGCGACCATGGCCCCGATATGCGCGAACTGCTGCCGCTGATCGCGAAGGACGAAGCGCTGGCGCGGCTTTCGGCGCGCTGATCCTCTCCGGATGAATCGTTTGCGCAGGCTCGTGTGTTCCCGCGAAGGCGGGAACCGATCGCCGACCAGTGCTGGATCGCGCGGTCGGGAGATGGGCTCTGCCTTCGCGGGAGCACTCGGGTTTGAGAGCGCATCCGCCCGCGCCACGCTTTGCCGACTTCTCCGATTGACAATTTGTGTCACGTTATATTATCTCGTCATTCGGCCTGGCCAACAGCTGCGGTCCAAGATGCGGCGGGGCCCGGTCGTTACTGGCAAGGAGAGAGGCCATGACGCTGATACCCCTGATGTCCGCCCTCGCCGCCGCGCCCGAGCGCGCGCCGGCGTCCGCGAATGCCCGCTACGGCTATGACCCGGGCGCGCGCCATCGCCCCATCGCGGCGGCGATCGCGGTCGGGTTGCCCACGGCGCTGGTCGTCGCGGTTGCGCTGTCGCCGATGATCGTCGACCAGGCGCCGCGCACGACTCCGCTCATCGGAACGCTGATCGAATTGCCGAAGCCGCCGCCACCCGATCCCGAACCCCGACCCGAGGTCAGGCCGCAGCCCAGGACCGATGCGGCCACCGAAACGGTCGAAAAGGTCTCCAAGCTTCCGTTCGACGACACGAATCGGGTCGCCGACGGGCCGGTGGTCCTCGATCCGCCGCCCCTGCCTCCCGGACCCGAAATCGGGATCGAGCGGCCCGCGCCGCCGAAGCTGGTCACCGCCCAGGTCGATCCTCGCTATGCCGGGCAGTTCCAGCCGGATTACCCGCTGCGCCAGCAACGCGCCGGCGTCGAGGGCAGCGTCGTCGTGCGCGTGCTGATCGGCACCGATGGGCGCGTGAAGGCGGTCGAGCTGGTCCGCGCCGACGATCCGGCCTTTTTCGAAGCAACGAAGAAGCGCGCACTGGCCAAATGGCGCTTCAAGCCTGCGACCCGCGGCGGCGTGGCCGAAGAAAGCTGGCGCGAAATGACGGTCAGCTTCGTCATCCGCGACGCGTAAAACCGCTGCAGCCGCGGCGCGCGCACCGCCTCGCCTCCCAGGGGCTTTTCGCGGCTTTCGCTTGACAGAAGCCGCGAATCCCGCCAAGGGCGCCCGGATAAATGGGGGCGGCGCCCGGCGCGCGGCCCTCTTCGTTTTTCACACCAACCGCCGGGGCCGCCAACGCCCCGCCGCATCGGTCGGGCCCCCGGCGGATGTGCCAGATATTCTAAGGATAGGGCCATGGCCAAGCCGACGACCGTCAAGATCAAGCTGGTGAGCACCGCCGACACGGGCTTTTTCTATGTCACCAAGAAGAATCCGCGCACGATGACCGAGAAGATGTCGGTGCGCAAATACGATCCGCGTGCGCGCAAGCACGTCGAGTTCAAGGAAGCCAAGATCAAGTGACGACTTGTCCTGCGCGGCATCGCCGCGCGGACTGAAAACGCGTCATTCCGGGCTCGATCCGGGATCCAGAAGGGCGGCGCCGCGCCGCCCTTTTTCGTGCGCGCGGCATATGCGCCATCGCGTGAGGAGGCCGCGCCGGTCCCGTCGATCGAGCGCGGAATCTGTCCCGGGGGGTGACCGACCTTTCCGGCGCCGCTATGGGCGGTCCGGAAGGGAGTGGCCATGCGGGTCATGTTGTTGGGGGCCGGCGGTTTTATCGGACGCCATATCCTCGCGGACTTGCTCGCGGCCGGGCATGATGTCGTTGCGGTGGTCCGACGCGCGGAGGGTCTCGAACAGGCATTTCCCGACGCGCGGTTCGTCGCGATCGATCTCGCGCAGGCTGCCGATCCGTCGCGGTGGCGTGCGCATCTGGACGGCGTGACCTGTATCGTAAATGCGGCGGGCCTGCTGCGCGGACCCCATATGGAGGCGCTCCATGTCGCGATGCCGCGTGCGCTTTACGCCGCCGCGCGCGCCGCCGGGGTTCGGCAAGCGCTGTTGATATCGGCGATCAGCGCGCGCGAGGATGTGCCGAGCGATTATGCGAAAACGAAGCTCGCGGGCGAGGCGGTGCTGCGCGAATCGGGTCTCGATGCAACGATCCTGCGCCCTTCGCTCGTCTATGGCGACGGCAGCTATGGCGGAACCTCGCTGCTCCGCGGCCTGGCGGCGTTGCCGCTGGCCATTCCGGTTCCCGGCGCGGGTGACCAGCTCTTCACCCCGATCCACGTAGATGATCTTGCACGCGATGTCGTCCGGCTCTGCGGCGACGCGGCCGTAGCGGGCCGCACGCTCGAGCCGGTTGGTCCGGAGACGATCGAGCTGCGCGACCTGTTGCGGCGCTATCGCGCCTGGCTTGGGTTTGCGCCTGCGCGCTGTGTTTCGGTACCGATCCCGGTGATGCGCGCGTTGGGTTGGCTCGGCGACCTTGCGGGCCGCGGGCCGATCGCCAGCAACAGCCTGATACAGCTTGTCGCCGGCAATGGCGGGGACAGCGCCGCCTATGCGTCGGCGATCGGCACCACGTCGCGAAGTCTGGACGAGGCGTTCCGGGCCCGCCCAGCCGAAGTTCAGGATCGTTGGCACGCGCGCCTCTTCTTTATGGCGCCCGCGATCCGTGCGGTGCTCGTCCTGCTGTGGCTTGCATCGGCCTGGCTCGGGCTCGTGTACGGAAAGCACGCGACGGGCGAGGTCGTGACGGGCCTTGGTCTTTCGCCCCTGCTCGCCGATCCGCTGCGCATCGGCGCCAGCCTGGCCGACATCGGCATTGCGACCTATCTGCTGTTCGGGCGCAGCGTGCGGATCGCAACGGGTCTTCAGGTCGCCGCGATCCTCGCTTTCTCGATCGTCATCGGCATCGCGCAGCCTCGCTTATGGCTCGACCCGTTGGGGCCGTTGCTCAAGAATCTGCCGATCCTGCTGCTCGTCGCGGTTCATGGCGTGATCGGGGACAAGCGATGATCGAGCCCTATTGGCTGGTCAAGACGCTGCACATCCTCAGCAGCACGATATTGTTCGGCTTCGGGGCCGGCACCGCCTGGTACTTCTGGTCGGCGCATCTTACGCGCGATCCAGCGCTCATCGCGCGCGTCGGGCGAATGGTGGTCCGCGCCGACTGGATCTTCACGGGTACGAGCGGCGTTGTCCAACCCGCAAGCGGGTTCTGGCTCGTTTTCCACGCCGGCTATTCTCCGACCGAACCCTGGCTCGTCGTCGCCTATGGCCTCTATGCGCTGGCCTTTGCCTGCTGGGCGCCGGTGGTCGTGCTTCAGATTTGTGCGACCCGCCTGGCCGAAGCCGCCGCGGCGCAAGGGCGCGCGCTCGGGCGCGATTATGCGCGCGCGATGCGGTGGTGGTTCCTTCTTGGCTGGCCGGCGTTCCTGGGACTGACCGCCGTCTTCTGGCTGATGGTTGCGAAGCCGCAATTGTGGTGACGGCCGGTCGCCTGCTCAGGCGAACGCGCCGACGCTCTCGATGAATTTGATCACCGAAATCGGCTTCGATACATAGGCCTCGGCGCCGGCGGCGCGGATCTGTTCCTCGTCACCCTTGCCGGCATAGGCGGTGACCGCCATGATCGGCACGGGGCGCAGGGCGGGATCGGCCTTCATCTGGCCGATCAGCTCGAGCCCGCTGACGTGCGGCAACTGGATATCCATGATGATCAGGTCGGGTGAGACCTCGCGCGCTTTCGCCAGCGCATCGCGGCCGTCGCGCACCGGATGCGCGCTATAGCCGTGGGCGTTCAACAGGTCGCAGAAGAGGCGGAGGTTGAGTTCATTATCCTCGACCACCAATATGGTCTTGCCCATGCGCGTTCCGTTTCCCACCTTGCGTCCGCCGCCCGTTTAGGCGAATCGGCCCGCGGAAACAATCGCCTCACCGATGAAGGACGAGACATTTGCACGAAGGCGACGAAGCACTCGCGCTCCACGCGCTCGGCTGGATCCTGGCCGATGAGCCGCGCGCCGAGCGACTGCTCGGGATGACCGGCCTCACGCCCGAGGGGCTCCGCGCCTCGCTCGGGCAGCGCGCCACGCTCGCCGCGGTGCTGGGCTTTCTCGCCGCGCACGAGCCCGATCTCGTCGCTTGTGCGGCGGCACTCGGCCAGGATCCGGACGCGCTCGCCGCGGCGGCGCGGCGCCTCGAAGGACAGGAAGGACAGGAAGGACAGCCATGACCCGCCCGCTCGTCATCACCGATTGCGACGAAGTGCTGCTGCACATGGTCGTCCCCTTCGCCAAATGGGTCGACGAAGAGCATGGCGTGCTGTTCCGGATGGAGGATGCGAGCTTCGCGGGGGCGCTCAAGCGCAAGGAATGCGGCACCCCGCTCGAGGCGGCCGAGGTATGGCCGTTGCTCGACGGCTTTTTCCGGACGGAGATGGAGCGGCAATATCCGATTCGCGGTGCGATGGCGGCGATGGCGGCGATCGGCGTCGCGGCCGACATCGTCGTGCTTACCAACGTCGGCCCCGACCATCAGGCCGCGCGCGCCGCACAGCTTGCCGCGCTCGGCCTCGCCGTGCCGGTGATCGGCAGCCGCGGCGGCAAGGGCGAGCCGGTGCGGCGCCTGCTTGCCGAACGGCAGCCGAGTGTCGCGGTGTTCATCGACGATCTTGCGGGGCATCATCATTCGGTCGCGCTCGAGGCGCCAGAGGTCTGGCGCCTCCACATGGTCGGCGAGCCGGCCATCGCCGACAAGATCGCCCCCGCGCCGCATGCGCACGCGCGGATCGACGACTGGGCCGAAGCGGCGGACTGGATCCACGCGCGGCTCGCCGAAAAATCTCCGGCCCCCCGGCCCCAACTGGTATAAGGACCCATCATGGATATCACCGCCAAACTTGCCGAACTCGGCCTCGACCTTCCCAAGCCGGCGGCGCCGGTCGCCGCCTATGTGCCCGTCGTCGAACAGGACGGGCTTCTCCACATCAGCGGCCAGTTGCCGTTTCGCAGCGGCGAAGTCGTGACCGGGCGGCTCGGGCTCGATCTGGACGAAGCCTCGGGCTATGATGCCGCACGGCGCTGTGCGCTGATGCTCGTCGCACAGATCGGCAAGGCGCTGGACGGCGACTGGTCGCGGCTCGAAAAGATCGTCAAGCTGGGCGTTTTCGTGAACAGCGACCCCGCCTTCACCGCGCAGCCGAAGGTCGCGAACGGCGCATCGGAACTGATGGAGCAGCTGTTCGGCGAGGCGGGACGCCATGCCCGCAGCGCGGTCGGCGTCGCGGTGCTGCCGCTCGGCGCGGCGGTCGAGGTCGATGCCATCGTTGCGGTGAAGCCCGCGTAAGGCTTTATGGCCGAAGCCGATCCGCCCGCGCGTACCCTGTCGCTCGGCAGCGGCGTCGCTGCGCTCGACGCGGCGGCGTGGAACGATCTCGCCGGCGATGCCAATCCGTTCGTCGGCCACGACTTCCTGTCGCTGCTCGAAGACTCGGGCAGCGTCGGTCCCGGCACGGGCTGGCAGCCTGCTCCCCTGCTCGTCGAAGATGCGAACGGTGCGCTCGTCGCCGCTGCCCCGGCCTATCTGAAGGCGCACAGCCAGGGCGAATATGTCTTCGACCATGCGTGGGCCGACGCATGGGAGCGTGCGGGCGGCAGCTATTATCCCAAGCTGCAGATCGCGGTGCCGTTCACCCCGGTACCGGGGCCGCGGCTGCTGGCGCACGGCCACGACGATGCCACGCTGCTGATCCGTGCCGCCGAAGCGGTGGCGCGGCAGAACAATCTGTCGTCGGCGCACGCGACCTTCGTCGCTCCCGAGCAGGTGTCGCTGTTCGAGGCAGCGGGTTGGCTCGTGCGGCGCGACATCCAGTTCCATTTCGCCAATAGCGGCTATGCGAGCTTCGACGATTTCCTCTCCACACTGACCTCGGCAAAGCGCAAGCAGCTTCGCAAGGAACGCGCGCGCGCGGCCCAAGGCCTGCGGATCGAGGAGGTCACGGGCGCGGCGATCGCGCCCGCGCATTGGGATGCGATGTGGGCCTTTTATCAGGACACCGGCGCGCGCAAATGGGGGCATCCCTACCTGACGCGCGAGGCATTCGACATGATGGGCGCGCGTATGGCCGACCGCATCATCCTCGTCCTGGCGTGGGACGGCGATCGCCCGATAGCGGGCGCGATGCACTTCCTCGGCCTCGACGCGCTGTACGGCCGCTATTGGGGCTGCCTCGCCGACATCCCCTATCTGCATTTCGAGCTTTGCTATTACCGGGCGATCGACATTGCGATCGAGCGCGGCCTTGCCCGGGTCGAAGCCGGCGCGCAGGGCGGGCACAAGCTCGCGCGCGGCTATGGCCCCGTCGCAACCTGGTCGGCGCACTTCATCGCCGATCCGGGCTTCCGTCGCGCGGTGGCCGACTTTCTGGAGCGCGAGCGGTTGGCCGAAGAGTCCGAAATGGACTGGCTCGAAGGGCAGATGCCGTTCAGGCGCCCGGACGAGTAAAGAAATTTCACGCGAAGGCGCGAAGAAGATGGTTTGGGCCTACAGGCCCATTTCTTCACGAACGACGCGGATGGCCGCAGGAGTTGAAAGAGCTAGCCGCTTCGCGGCAAACGCGACCTCTTCGCGTGAACCAATATCAGGCGGCGTAGCGCCGCGCGGCCGGACGGCGTGCGGTTTCGTCGAGCCATGCGCGCGCCTGGCGCTGCGCTTCGGCGATTTCGTCACGGCTCATTTCGTCCGACACGTCGGCGCGGCATTGCTGCCCTTCGAGGCTGCCGCCGAGCGCGGCGAGATTGAACCACTTATGCGCCTGGATCAGGTCGACATCGACACCGCCGGTGCCGGTCGAAAACGCGATACCCAGATCGAAATAGGCGTTTGCATCGCCGCGCGCCGCATCAAGCAGACGGCTTTCGATCAGAAACTGGGCGGACTTCAGACTGTTGGCCATGATAACCCCCTTTGCTTCCCCCCACAGGAAGCTTCGAGGGCCGAACCTTGCCGTTTATGGTCAACAAAACGTTAACGACGCGGCGATTTTTTGGGGAGCAAGGCCCGCAATCGGCGGAAAAGCGTGGCCCTCGAACGAATCATTCGATGGCGAGATTGTCGATCAGCCGCGTTTTCCCGATACGGGCTGCGGCCAAAAGGCGCGCGGGCGGGCGAAAATCGTCCAGGCGCCGGAGGCTGTTCGCGTCGGCGACCGCGACGTAATCGACGCTCGCAAAGCCCCCGGCCAGGATCGCCGCCTCGGCCTTCGCAAGGCTGTCGTCGACATCTGCGCCGCGCGCGATCGCCGCGGCGGCGGCCTTCAGCGCGGCCGGAAAGGATGCCGCCGCCGCGCGCTCGTCCTGCGACAGATAGGCGTTGCGCGACGATAGCGCGAGCCCGTCGGCATCGCGTGCGATCGGTGCGCCCAATATGTCGACCGCGAAATCGAGGTCGCGCGCCATGCGGCGGATGATCGCAAGTTGCTGCCAGTCCTTTTCGCCAAAGATCGCGATATCGGGGCGAACCTGGTTGAACAGCTTGGCAACGACGGTCGCTACCCCGTCGAAATGGCCGGGCCGCGCCGCGCCGCAATAATCGGCGCCCAGTTCGGCGACTTCGATATGCGTGCCGTGCCCCTCCGGATACATGGCGTCGATATCGGGGGCCCAGAGCAGCGACACTTTTTCCTCGACCAACAAGGCGGCGTCGCGCGCCTCGTCGCGCGGATAGGCGGCAAAATCCTCATTTGGGCCGAACTGCGTCGGATTGACGAAGATCGACGCGACGACATGGTCGGCAACCCGCCGTCCCATACGGACAAGCGACAGATGCCCGTCGTGCAGCGCCCCCATCGTCGGGACCAGCGCGACGCTTTTGCCGCCTTGCTTCAGCGCCGCCACCGCGCGACGAAGCGTGGCGATATCACGGATGATTTGCACCCTTGCCCGGCCTCCGATAATGGCGGCGCAAACGCCACCCCACGCGGCCGCCATGCCGCGCCGACAGGAAAATCGCAACGGTCATGACGAATCCCGCGCCGCACCGCATCATCTTTGCCAATGAAAAGGGCGGCACCGGCAAGTCGACCTGTGCCGTGCATTTCGCGGTTGCGCTGGCCAGCCAGGGCTGGCGCGTCGCGGGGCTGGATCTTGATCCGCGCCAGCGCACCTTTCACCGCTATCTGGAGAATCGCGAGAACACTGCGCGGCGCCGCGAGATCGACTTGCCGACCCCGCGGTTCGAGGTGTTCGGCGGCTCGACGATCGAAGAGCTCGATGCGCAGGTTGCGCGCGTGTCGGAGGGCGCCGACTATTTCATCGCCGATACGCCGGGGCGCGACGATGTCTTCGCGCGGCACCTTGCGACCAGCGCCGACACGTTGATCACGCCGATCAACGACAGCTTCATCGACTTCGACCTGATCGGCCAGGTCGACCCCGAAACGTTTCAGGTCACGCGCCCCAGCTTCTATTCGGAACTGATCTGGGACACGCGCAAGGCGCGAGCGAAAAGCGACGGGCGTACGATCGACTGGATCATCCTGCGCAACCGCCTGCAGCATGTCGACGCACACAATATGCGCCGCGTCGGCGAGGCACTGACCCAATTGTCGCGCCGCGTCGGCTTTCGCGTGATCCCCGGGCTCGGCGAGCGCGTCATCTATCGTGAGTTGTTTCCGGCCGGCCTCACCCTGCTCGACAAGGCGCATCTGGGCGGCATGGGCATGGGGCATGTGGTCGCAAGGCAGGAATTGCGCGAAGCGATGGCGGGACTCAACCTGCCCGCACGCGAAAAAATGCACCCCGACGGAGACCTGTTCGCCGTCGCCTGATTTCCCTCCCCAGCCAGCAGAGAGAGAGCGACCTTATGACCCATGTTTTCCACCCGACGATGCTGCGCGAATATGACATCCGCGGAATCGTCGGCGATACGCTGACCGAAAACGACGCGCGCGCGATCGGGCGCAGTTTCGCGACCCTGATCCGCCGCGCGGGCGGGCGCCGGGTCGCCGTGGGCTATGACGGGCGCCTGTCGTCGCCGATGCTGGAGGTCGCGCTGGTCGAGGGAATCAACGCCGCGGGGGTCGACGCGCTGCGCGTCGGCATGGGACCGACGCCGATGCTCTATTACGCCGCGTCAACGCAGGACGTGGACGGCGGTATACAGATAACCGGCAGCCACAACCCCCCCGACTATAACGGCTTCAAGATGGTGTTTCAGGGCCGTCCCTTTTTCGGTGCCGACATCCAGGGGATCGGCGAAATCGCCGCCGCGGGCGACTGGGAAAGCGGCGAGGGCGGCTCGCAGCAGGTCGATATCGTCGACGCTTATGTCGATCGCCTGGTCGAAGGGTTCGCGGGAGCCGCGTGCCGCGTCGGCTGGGACGCCGGGAACGGCGCCGCCGGCCCCGTGATCGAAAAGCTGACCGCGCGCCTTCCCGGCGAGCACCACCTCCTGTTCACCGACGTCGACGGACATTTTCCCAACCATCATCCCGATCCCACGGTCGAGGCGAACCTGGCCGATCTCAGGAAGCTGGTCGCCGAGAGGAATCTCGATTTCGGCGTCGCTTTCGATGGAGACGGCGACCGCATCGGCGCGATCGACGGCGAAGGGCGGGTAATCTGGGGCGACCAGCTGTTGCAAATCTATGCCGCGGCCGCGCTTCGGGACCGGCCCGGCGCGACGATCATCGCCGATGTGAAGGCCAGCCAGGCGCTGTTCGATCGCGTTGCCGACCTCGGCGGAACCCCGCTGATGTGGAAGACCGGTCACAGCCTGATAAAGGCGAAGATGAAGGAAACCGGGAGCCCGCTCGCGGGCGAGATGAGCGGCCACATCTTCTTCGCCGACCGCTATTACGGCTATGACGATGCGCCCTATGCCGCCGTCCGGCTGATCGAAGCGGTCGCCGCGCTCGGTCAGAGCGTCACCGAGATGCGCAGCGCGATGCCTGCGATGGTGAACACGCCCGAAATGCGGTTTCAGGTCGATGAGTCGCGTAAATTCGCCATTGTGGACGAAGTTCTCGACCGTCTGGCCGCGTCGGGCGCCGAGGTGAATCGCACCGACGGCGCGCGCGTACTGACCGACGACGGCTGGTGGCTGCTCCGGGCTTCGAACACGCAGGACGTGCTCGTCGCGCGCGCCGAGGCAAAGGATACGGCGGGGCTCGAGCGATTGGTGGCGGCAATCGACGACCAGCTCGCGCGGTCGGGGGTGACGCGCGGCGAGACGGTCGGGCATTGACTAATGGCAAACGCCCTTCCGTTCCGGGGAGGGCAGGGAGACGTGGGACCTTGTTCCCTGGTCGCAGCGGGTGGTGCCGCCGGCCGTGCCAAGCCGATGGCCCCACCCCGACCGAACGCAATAATCTTGCCAGATTGACGCTGGCGCCGCTCCTCGGGTAACGCCCGCCTATGACCGACGAACCGAAGCTTGCGACGCTGTCCGATGCCGATCATGGCGTCGCCGAACATACTGCGCATGTCCAGGAGGATGCGGCGGCAGGCAACGGCCTTGCGGTCGTGTCGATTGCCAAAAGCTACGACAAGCGCGTCGTGCTCTCCGACGTGTCGCTGTCGGTCGGCAAGGGCGAGGTCGTCGGCCTGCTCGGCCCCAACGGCGCCGGCAAGACGACCTGCTTCTATTCGATCATGGGACTGGTGAAGCCCGACGCCGGTCGCATCATGCTCGACGGCGCCGACATCACCTCGCTGCCGATGTATCGTCGTGCGATTCTGGGTCTCGGCTATCTGCCGCAGGAAACGTCGATCTTTCGCGGGATGACGGTCGAGCAGAATATCGCCGCGGTTCTCGAACTCGCCGAGCCCGACCGTATCGCGCGCGAGCAGAGGCTCGACGAGTTGCTCGAGGAGTTCGGCCTCACGCGCTTGCGCGACTCGGCCGCGATGGCGCTGTCCGGCGGCGAACGGCGTCGGGCAGAGATTGCGCGCGCGCTCGCCGCCAACCCGTCGATCATGCTGCTCGACGAACCTTTTGCCGGCATCGACCCGCTGTCGATCAGCGACATTCGCGACCTTGTCGCCGACCTGAAAACGCGCGGGATCGGCGTGTTGATCACCGATCATAATGTCCGCGAGACGCTGGACCTCGTTGATCGCGCGTGCATCATCTACGACGGCAAGGTGCTGCTCGCCGGATCGCCCGCGGAGCTCGTCGCCGACCCCGAGGTGCGCCGCCTCTATCTCGGCGAGGGCTTTTCCCTATGACCACGGGCCCAGGCCTGCATATGTTCGTGCGCTCCCGCGCAGGCGGGAGCCCATCTCCGACGGATGCCGTTTCGAGCCGACAGGAGATGGATCCCTGCCTTCGCGGGGACACGCGCCTCTGCTGACGGGATAGCAGCGGTTGGCTCTGGGTCCACGCCTCGATTTACGCCAGTCGCAAGCGCTGGTGATGACGCCGCAGCTGCAGCAGGCGATCAAGCTGCTTGCATTGTCGAACCTTGAACTCGAATCCTATCTCGCCGAAGCACTGGAGGGCAATCCGCTGCTCGACACGGCACCCGCCGACGAGGGCGGCGGCGCGGACGAGCCCGCGGACGAGGTGCCCACTCCGGCAGCCGAGGCGCCCGAAACCGACGCGGCGCTGGCATCGGACGCCGGAACCGCCGACGATCTCGACGTCGATTTTGCCGAAGAACGCTTCCATCACGATAGTGCGAGCGATTCGGTCGGCTTGTCCGGATCGGGCGACGATATCGATTTCGACAGCTTCGCCGAGGGCGCCGCCACGCTCCACGAGCATCTGCTCGCGCAGGTCGGCGAACGCTTTTCGGGTCTCGAGGCGATGGTCGCCGAACAGATCGTCGCGCTGATCGACGAAACGGGCTATTTGCGCGCCGACCTCGCCGAGCTGGCGCAGCGGCTCGGTGTGCCGCTCGCGCTTGTCGCGTCGGTACTCGAAGGCGTCCAGACCTTCGATCCGTCCGGGGTCGGCGCGCGCGACCTCGCCGAATGCATCGCGATCCAGGCGCGCGAAGCCGACCGCTACGATCCCGCGATGGAATGTATGATCGCGCATCTCGACCTCGTGGCAAAGGGCGCCTTCCCGCAATTGAAGCGCATCTGCGGCGTCGACGACGAGGATCTGGCCGATATGATCCGCGAACTGCGCGGCTATGATCCCAAGCCCGGGTTGCGCTTCGGCGGCTCGCCGCCGCAGGCGGTCGTGCCCGATCTCCACATCCGCCGCACGGCCGAGGGCTGGGCGGTCGAGGTCAACAGCGGCACCCTGCCACGCCTCCTCATCAACCGGCGCTACTATAACGAACTGGCGGCGGGCGCGGCGGCGAAGAGCAAGGCGTGGCTCTCCGAACAGCTGGCCGGCGCCAACTGGCTGGTGCGGGCGCTCGATCAGCGCCAGCGCACGATCGTCAAGGTCGCGAGCGAGATCGTCAAGCAGCAGGAGGGATTCTTCCTGCACGGGGTCGCCCACATGCGACCGCTGACGCTGCGCCAGGTGGCGGAGGCGATCGGGATGCACGAATCGACGGTCAGCCGCGTTACCAGCAACAAATATCTGTCGTGCGCGCGCGGATTGTTCGAGCTTAAATATTTCTTTTCTAGCGGCATTTCGGCGACCGCCGGCGATGGCGCGGTGTCGGCCGAGGCGGTGAAGAGCCGGATCAGGGCGCTGATCGACGCCGAAGAGCCGGGGGCGATCCTGTCGGACGACGCGATTGCAAAGAAGCTCGCGGGCGAAGGGCACGATATCGCGCGGCGCACCGTGGTCAAATATCGCGAAGCGATGGGCTTTGGCTCGTCGGTGCAACGGCGGCGGCAAAAGGCGCTGGCGGGATAATACCCCTCGTCACCCCGGGCTTGATCCGGGGTCCACGACATCGCCGCGGCGATGGATGCCGGATCAAGCCTGTCCTGAGCTTGTCGAAGGGTCCGGCTTGACGAAATATGGGCGTGGAGCGGTTGACTTTTCGGCTGCTTCCCCATAGTTGCGCCGCTTCGCGTCAATACGCCCAGATTTACGGACAAGAGCCATGAAGATTCGCAACAGCCTGAAGTCGCTGAAGGACCGCCACCGGGACAACCGCGTGATTCGCCGTCGCGGCCGGACCTATGTGATCAACAAGACCAACCGCCGCTTCAAGGCGCGTCAGGGCTGATGGCCCTGCGGGGCGCTCGCCGCCCCGCGCGCGCATTGCAGGCCAGCGTAACGCCGTCGGATGCTTCCGGCGGCGCTTTCGCGTGTCCGCCATCCAAACCCCTCCCCTTCCGGGGAGGGGCAGCGAGACTTGATCCGGCGCAGCCGGTCTAGTCGCAGCGGGGTGGGCTTCGGACGGCGCGCCCTCTTCACTCCACCCTCCCTCGCTCGATGGGACCATTGGAAGGAGCCGCCATGATCGCCCGCTCGGTTATCTTCGACGTCGGCAAGGTGCTGTTCGAATGGGACCTGCGCCATCTGTTCGCGAAGCTGATCGACGACACGGACCAACTCGAATGGTTCGTGAGCAACGTCGTCACTCCCGAATGGCATTTTCAGCACGACGCAGGCCGCCCGCTTACCGAGATGGTGCCCGAACGCCAGGCCGAATTTCCCGATCACGCGCATCTGATCGACGCCTATGCCGCCCGCTTCAACGAGACGATTCCCGGCCCCGTCCCGGGGAGCCTCGACCTCGTCGAGCGCCTCGACGCTGCGGGTGTCCCCCTGTTCGCGATCACCAATTTCGGCCATGAATTCTGGCACGGCTTCCGCCCGACCCAGCCGGTCTTCGACCGCTTCCGCGATATTATCGTCTCGGGCACCGAAAGGCTGATGAAGCCCGACCCCGCGATCTACGCGCTCGCGATCAAGCGATTCGGCATCGATCCCGCGGGCGCGCTGTTCATCGACGATAATCCCGCCAATGTCGCGGGCGCCGAGGCCGCGGGCATCGCTGCGCACCGGTTCGAGGGCGCGGCGGGGCTGGAGGCTGAGTTGGTGGCACGGGGGTATTTGGCGGCATAGGCGGACGGGGTGCGCGTATATGGTTTCGCACGAAGACACGAAGACACGAAAAAACTTCTTCTTCCGTTCGCCCTGAGCCTGTCGAAGGGCGGTTCTTTCTTCAGCGCCGGAGAGGAGAACGGTGCTTCGACAAGCTCAGCACGAACGGTGATGGGTGCGCTTCGTGGCTTCGCGCCTCTTCGTGCCAACCAAAAATCGTTACTCCTCCACCCCCAGCTGCGTCAGCACGAAGGCATATTCCTCGGCATCCTCGCGCAGCGCGCCCCAGCGGCCCGACTTGCCGGCGTGGCCCGCGCCCATGTTGGTGCGCAAGAGCAGCGTCGCGTCATTGGTGCGCGTCGCGCGCAGCTTGGCGACCCATTTCGCGGGCTCCCAATAGGTGACGCGCGGGTCGTGGAGCCCCGCCGACACGAGCATCGGCGGATAGGCTTTGGCGGTCACATTGTCATAGGGGCTGTAGCTCAGCATATAGTCGAATGCCGCCTTGTCGATGACCGGATTGCCCCATTCGGGCCATTCGCCGGGGGTCAGCGGCAGGTCCTCGTCGATCATCGTGTTGATCACGTCGACGAAGGGGACGCCCGCGAGCACCGCGCCCCACAGCTCGGGCGCTTCGTTAGTGACGACGCCCATCACCTGCCCGCCCGCCGAGCGGCCTTCGATCGAAATCTTGCCGGCGCTCGTATAGCCCTTGGCGATCAGGCCCCTTGCGACGTCGATGAAGTCGTTGAAACTGTTCTTGCGGCGATCGGTCTTACCCGCGAGATACCATTCGCGCCCCAGATCGTCGCCGCCGCGCACATGCGCGATGGCATAGATCATCCCGCGATCGATGAGGCTGAGCCGCGTCGTCGAAAAGCCGGGCGCGACGCGGTAACCATAGGAGCCATAGGCATAAAGGTGCAGCGGCGCGCTGCCGTCGAGCTTCGTCCCCTTTTTGTAGACGAGCGAGGCGGGAATCATCGTCTTGCCGTCGCGGCTCGGCAGATTCACCCATTCGGTTACATATTGCGAAGCATCGTAACCCGAAGGGATTTCCTGCACCTTCAGCGTCTCGAGCGTCCCGCTTGCGACGTCATAATCATAGACGGTATCGGGGGTGACCATCGATTCATAGTCGAGGCGCAGCTTGTCCTGATGATATTCGGGATTGTCGCCGAGCCCCGCCACGTAGGTCGCCTCGGGAAAGGCGATCCGTCCCGCCGTCAGCGGCGCGTCGTAGCGGCGCACGTCGACCTGATCGAGCCCGCTTTCGCGGGTTTCGAGCACGAAATAGTCGCGGAAGACCGCGAGGTCGGTGATGTAGGTCGAATCGGAACCCGGAATCAGCGTCGTCCACGCGCCCGGCGCGTCGAGGCGCGCAGTCGCGACGCGGAAATTGGGATGCTCGTCGTTGGTGTGGATATAGAGCGTCCCCTCGCGCTCATCGACGCTATATTCGCGGCCCTTTTGCCGCGGCGCGACCAGCAGGGGCTCGGCTTCGGGGTTGTCGGCGGGGAGCAGATAGACCTCGCTTGTCTCGTTATCGCCCGTCGCGATAACAATAAAATTGTCCGCCGCGGTCTTGCCGATGCCGACGCCGAAACCGATGTCGGCCTCCTTGTAGAGCAGCTTGTCGCCCGAAACCGGCGTACCGAGTTTGTGCAGACGCACGTTGTCGGTGCGCCAGTTCTCGTTCGCGAGGCCATAGAGCAGGGCGTCGTTCCCTGCTGTCCACACCAGCGCCGACAAGGTACCGGGAATGACGTCGGGCAGCATCTCGCCGGTGTCGAGATTGCGGAATCGCACTTCGAATCGCTCAGAGCCATTGTCGTCGAACGCATAAGCCATCAGCTTGCCGTTCGGGCTTACCGCCAAGTCGGCGAGGCGGAAATAGTCCTTGCCCGCGGCGAGCGCGACCTCGTCGAGGATCAGTTGCGCGTCGCCGCCCGCGACCGGCCGGCGATACCATTTCTTATACTCGGCGCCCTGTTCGAACTCGATCCAATAGAGGTAGTCGCCATCCTTTTGCGGCACGCTCGCATCGGCTTCCTTGATGCGACCCTTCATCTCCTGAAACAGCGTCTCGACAAGCGCCTCGTGCGGTTTCATCGCCGCCTCGAAATACGCATTTTCCGCCTTCACATAGGCAAGCACGTCCTTGTCGTCGACGACGGGATAGCTTTGGTCGCGCAGCCAGTGCCAAGGGTCGGACAGCGTTTCGCCGTGCAGCGTCATGGCGTGGGGCCGCTGTTCGGCGACGGGCGCGGAAGGCATTTGGGTCAAATCATCGTCTTTCTCTTGGGCCGAAAGGGGCGGGGATGCGACAAGCGGGGTGGCAATTGCCGCCAGGAACATCCAAATAGCGCGCATAGACCGATACTCCCGCTGCGCCGCCCCCGCCGGGCAGGAATGGCAGCGATGTAGGAACAAGGAAGCAAGCATGTCCACCCCCGACTATCGCGCCCGCCTCACCAACCTGCGCAGCGAACTCGCGGCGCGCGGCCTCGACGGTTTCGTGATCCCGATCAGCGACGAACATATGAGCGAATATGTCGGCGCCTATGCACAGCGGCTTGCCTGGCTCACCGGCTTCGGCGGCTCGGCGGGCACCGCGGCGGTGCTGCTCGAAAAGGCGGCGATCTTCGTCGACGGGCGCTATACGGTGCAGGTACGCGACCAGGTCGACGGATCGCTCTACGACTATGTCGGGGTGCCGCAGTCGAGCGTCGCCGAATGGCTCGGCGCCAATGTCGGCGCGGGGCAGAAGATCGGTTTCGACCCGTGGCTCCACGGCATCGACTGGGCGCGCGGACTGGCGCGCGCGCTGAAGGCGAAGGGCGCCGAACTCGTCGCGGTCGAGAGCAACCCGGTCGACGCGGTGTGGGACGGCCAGCCCGCGCCGAGCGACGCGCCGGTGATCGTCTATGACACGCAGCAGGCGGGCCAGTCGGCCGCCGACAAGCGCGGGGTGATCGCCGATTGGCTGAAGGCGCAAGGGCTCGACACGACGGTGATGACGGCGCTCGACTCGATCGCGTGGACCTTCAACATCCGCGGCTCGGACGTCACGCACACGCCGGTCGGCCTCGCCTTCGCGCTGCTCCACGCCGACGCGACCGCCGACCTGTTCGTCGCGCCCGAAAAGATCACCGAGGCGGTGCGCGCGCATCTGGGCAACAGCGTGCGGATCCACGACCGTGACGCGTTCGAGGCGGCGCTTGCCGAGCTTGCCGGCAGACAAGTGGCGGTCGATCCCGACCGGGCGGTCGCGGCGATCTTTACCGCGCTCGAGGGCGCGGGCGCGAAGATTGCGCGCCACCGCGACCCGGCGGTGCTGCCCAAGGCGATCAAGAACGATACCGAGCTCGGCGGCACCCGCGCCGCGCATGTTCGCGACGGCGTCGCGGTCGCGCGCTTCCTGAAGTGGATGGAAGAGACGGCACCGCAGGGCGGGCTCGACGAACTCGGCGCGGCGGCAAAGCTCAAGGCGTTTCGCGAAGACAGCGGCGCGCTCGTCGACCTGTCGTTCGACACCATCTCCGCCGCCGGTTCCAACGGCGCGCTGCCGCATTACAAGGTCGACGAAACGACCAACCGCGCGATCGAGACCGGGACGCTCTACCTCGTCGATTCGGGCGGCCAATATGTCGACGGCACGACCGACATTACGCGCACGATCGCGATCGGCACGCCCACCGCCGAAATGCGCCGCCGCTTCACGCAGGTGCTCAAAGGCCATATCGCGCTCGCGACCGCGCGTTTCCCCAAGGGGACGCGCGGCAGCCAGCTCGACATTCTTGCGCGGCAATATCTGTGGGCTGACGGGGTCGATTACGCGCACGGCACCGGTCACGGCGTCGGCGCCTATCTGGCGGTCCACGAAGGACCGCAGCGCATCGCCAAGCCCGCCGGCGGGCAGGCGGGGACCGAGGAGCCCCTGCACGCGGGCATGATTCTCTCGAACGAGCCCGGCTATTACAAGGCGGGACATTTCGGTATCCGCATCGAAAATCTGGTGATCGTGATCCCCGTCAGCATTGATGGCGCCGAAGAGGATATGCTGGGGTTCGAGACGATCACCTTTGCGCCGATCGCGCGCAACCTGGTCGATCCGGCGCTGCTGTCGTCGGCCGAGGCCGACTGGCTCGACGCCTATCATGCCACCGTTCTCGAAAAGCTGGCGCCGGGGATGGGCGATGCGGAGCGCGAATGGCTGGAGGCGGCCTGCGCGCCCATCGAGCGCGTCCCGGCTGCGCTCGCGGCCTGAGCGGGCGATGACGGTTCGCCGCAGCGAGGTGCCGCTCGCCGATTTTCGCGTTCGCGAGGTCGTGCGCGTTCGCTTCAACGAGATCGATGGACAGAATGTCGTCTTCAACGGCAATTATCTGGTCTATGCCGATATCGGGGTTACCGAATATTTCCGGGCGCTAGGCGAGGGCCAGCCCGGACCCTATTTTCACCAATATGGTACAGAAATTCGCGAGACGCATTGCGAAATCGACTATCATTCCGCCGCCCGGCTTGACGAGCTGATTACCATTGCGGCGCGAATCAGCCGTTTCGAGCGCGCGAGCTTCACGCTTCACTGCGGCATTTTCCGCGGTGAAGAGCGGCTTACCGATATCGAAATCAGCTATGCCCATGTCGACAGCGATAGCGGCCAGTCGACCCCGCTCCCTGGGACCTTCATCGCCGAGGTGCGGCGGTTCGAGGTGCGAACACCGGTTCAGGAGTGATTCGCCGCCACCGGGCTGGACCGGAAAGGCACGCGATTCCGCCAGATAGAAAAAAAGGGCCACCCGAAGGTGGCCCGTGAAAGTTTTGGGAGAGGATGCCTAAAAGGCAAGTGTGATATTGCACTGCACAATGAATTGTGCAACTGCGAAATAAGCATCCGCGATTGCATTTTTTGCAACTGATAACGATATCACTCTTCACTGCGCGCAATCCCTCGTCCCTCTCGCAAAAGGGCGTCCAATCGCGTAAATCGGTTGAATGGGAATGTTCAATCATTGGGATGTCGGCGGAGGCGTCTCCGACTTTTGGGATTATGTGCGCCAGCCGCGCCCGCACCGCTGGACCAGCTGGGGCGTGGCCATTGCCTTTTCGCTCGTGCTTTTCTGGGGATTTTCCAAATATCTGATCCCCTACGAACGCCCCAAGCCGCAGATCATCTATTTCGAGAACTGGAAGGCGAATCGCAGCGAGGCGGACATTCGCGCCGACTGGATCGCCCGGGCCAGGGAAACGACGCGGGAGAACGCCAAGCGCCGCGCCGAATTCCAGAAGCTCGCCGACATGATGGGGGTCGAGTATGATTCGACCGAGGCCGACAAGGTGACGCGCGAAACGTTGGGCAAGGAGGCCGATACGATCGGCGCCAAGCCCGCACCGCCCAAGCGCTCGACCCTCGCCGAGCGTGCGGCGCGAACCCCGCCGGCGTCCGCTGACGAGTCGCCGCAGCGCTGATGCGGCGACCACCCGCCGATGCCGACTGGATGGCCGCTGCCGTCGCGCTGGCGCGGCGCGGGCGGGGGCTGACGGCACCCAATCCCAATGTCGGCTGCATCATCGTGCAGCCTGCCCCCGCGAAGGCGGGGGGCCGAATCGTCGCGCGCGGCTGGACCCAGCCTGGCGGGCGTCCCCACGCCGAGGCGGTGGCGCTCGCCGCCGCCGGCGACGCGGCGCGTGGCGCCACGGTCTATGTCACGCTCGAACCCTGTGCCCATGCGAGCCCGCGCGGCCCGTGCTGCACCGACAGCCTGATCGGCGCGGGCGTCGCGCGCGTCGTCGTCGCGGTGCGGGACCCCGACACGCGCACCGACGGCCGGGGTATCGCGCGGCTCCGGAACGCGGGGATCGCGGTCGATACCGGCGTGCTCGCGGACGAGGCCCGCGCGGCGATGGCGCCCTGGTGGACGCGCGCGATGCGCGAACGCCCCTTCACGACGCTGAAGCTCGCGACATCGCTCGACGGCTGCATCGCGATGGCCGACGGGTCGAGCCGCTGGATCACCGGTGACCGCGCCCGGGCGCATGCTCATCTCGAGCGCGCGCTACACGAAGGCATCGTCGTGGGACGGGGTACCCTCGATGCCGACATGCCGCGGCTCGATGTGCGGCTCGCCGGCCTCGAACGACGCAGTCCACGGCGTTTCCTGCTGACCCACGGCGCCGCGCCCGCCGGATGGACCGCCCTGCCCTCGCCGACCGCCGATCCGCGTGTCGATTCGCTGCTGGTCGAAGGCGGCGCGCAGGCCGCCGCCGCGTTCCTGGCCGCCGACCGCATCGACCGACTGCTCCTCTATCGCGCGCCGATCCTGGTCGGCCGCGGCCGCGCGGCGCTCGGCGATATCGGACTTGCGGATCTGGCGCACGCGCACGGCCGCTGGCGCCTTGCCGATAGCCGGATGCTTGGCAGCGACCGGCTCGACGTCTACGAGCGCATCAGGAAGGATTGACTGCTTCATGTTCACCGGAATCGTTACCGACATCGGCACCGTCCGCGCGCGCGAGGATCGCGGCGACGCGCGCCTGATCATCGGCACCGGCTATGACGTCGATACGATCGATCTCGGCGCATCGATCGCCTGCTCGGGCGCGTGTCTGACGGTGGTCGACAAGGGCGTCGACGAGGGCAGCAACGGCCCCGCCGGCTGGTTCGCGGTCGATGCCAGCGCAGAGACGATCGCACGCACCGCGCCGGGGATGTGGGACGCGGGCCGCCGACTCAATCTCGAACGCGCCCTGCGCGTCGGCGACGAGCTTGGCGGGCATATCGTCACCGGGCATGTCGATGCGGTCGGGCGGATCGTCTCGGTCGATCCCGTCGGCGACAGCGTCAAGGTCACCGTCGAAGCACCGGCGTCGCTGGCGCCGCATATCGCGCCCAAGGGGTCGATCACGCTCGACGGCGTCTCGCTGACGGTCAACGACGTGACCGATCAGCCGGACGGGGCCGCGCACTTCACGCTCAACATCATCCCGCATACCCAGGCGGTGACGACGCTCGACGAGGCGGCGGCGGGGCGTCCGGTAAATCTGGAGATCGACGTGCTTGCGCGCTATCTGGCGCGGATGCAGCAGGCGCGCAGCGCCTAGCTTTCACCCCACCCCGCGGCGAGTTCGGGGTCCGAAGCGATCATCGACCGGCGCATCGCTAGGCGGCCGATGCGCAGCAGTTCGGCCTTGCGGCGCGCGGGGGCGAGGTCGCAGCGCGCCGCCTCGCGCACCACCGCGGCGCCATAGCGGTCAGCGACGATCAGGCCCGAGGTTTCGGGGCGATAGTCGGGCGTTTCGAGAATCGCGGGGTCGAGCCCCACCGCGAGCGCCCAATAGAAATGGTCGCACCAGTCGCAATAGTCGGGCCATTTGCCGTCGCCGTGCAGGTCGGCGCGGCTGACCTTGATCTCGACGATCGTGATCCGCCCTTTGGCGTCGATCGCGGTCAGGTCGGTGCGCCGCCCGTTGGGCAACGTCACCTCGGGGATGGCGACGAGCCCGGCCTGCGCGAACAGACGGCACACGCCGCGCGCGACGTCCGCGGCGGTAATCCCCGTTTCGGCCCCGGCGCTGGGTAGTCCAGCCACGATCTCACCTCAAACCGCTCGCCCTGAGCTTGTCGAAGGGCCGTCCTTGTCTCCCGTGACGTCAAAAAAGGACGGTGCTTCGACAAGCTCAGCACGAACGGGTGTGATGAAAGGTCTCAGAAGGGGACGTCGTCGTCCAGATCGTCGTCGAACGGCGGACGGCTGCCACCGCCACCGCCGCTTCCGCCGCCGCCCTGGTTCCAGCCGCCGCCCGAGCTTCCGCCCGAGCCGCCGCCCTGATCCCAGCCGCCCGACGATCCGCCGCCCTGGTTCCAACTGTCGCCGCCGCGCGAGCCGCCTCCACCGCCGCCCGGCGCGCCGTCGAGCATGGTCAGATTGCCGCCCATGCCCGCGATGACGACTTCGGTCGTATAGCGGTCGTTGCCGTCGCGATCCTGCCATTTACGGGTGCGCAGCGACCCCTCGATATAAACCTTGGAGCCCTTTTTCAGATAGCGTTCGACGACGCCGACCAGCCCGTCGCCGTTGATCACGACATTATGCCATTCGGTGCGCTCCTTGCGCTCGCCGGTCATGCGGTCCTTCCACTGTTCGGAGGTCGCGATGCGGATATTGGCAATCTTGCCGCCGTTCTGGAACGACTTGATTTCGGGATCGGCGCCCAGATTGCCGATCAGAATAACTTTGTTGACGCTGCCAGCCATGCCGCTCCGCTCCGCTTGAATGTTGGAAGGATCAGCCTAGTCCAAAGGCAACGGCTGTCCAGTAGGTGATACCTGCCGCGGCATAGGCGAGCGCGAACAAATAGCCAACCATGAACAGCGGCCATTTCCACCCATTGGTCTCGCGCCGGGTGATCGCGATCGTCGAAATACATTGCGGGGCGAAGACGAACCAGGCGAGGAAGGCGAGCGCGGTCGCGATGCTCCAGCGTCCTTGCAGCCGCTCGCTCAGCGACTGCGACATCGCCTCCTCGTCGTCGCCGGCGTCGATCGCATTCGCGGTCGCGAGCGCCGATACGGCGACCTCGCGCGCCGCCATCGCGGGGATCAGCGCGAGCGCGATGTCGTGGTTGAAGCCGATCGGCTTCACCACGACCTCGAGCCCGCTCGCGATACGGCCCGCGATGCTGTAGTCGACCTGGCGCATGGCGCTGTCTGCCGGCGCCTTGGGAAAGCTGAGCAGCAGCCACAGGATCACCGTAGTCATCGCGATGATCGTTCCCGCGCGGCGCAGGAAGATCCACGCGCGCTGCCACAATCCGATCGCGATGTCGCGCAGCCGCGGCATCTGATAACGCGGCATCTCCATCATGAAGCTCGCCGAATTGCCGCGCGCGAGCGTGCGCCGCAGGACGAAGGCGACGATCAGTGCGCCGACGATCCCCGACACATATAGGCCGAACAGGACGAGTCCCTGCAATCCGACGGGCGATCCGCCGACCGCGCGATCGGGGATGAAGGCGGCGATGATCAGCGCATAGACGGGCAGCCGCGCCGAACAGGTCATCAGCGGTGCGATCAATATCGTCGTCAGCCGGTCCTTGGCGTCGGGAATCGCGCGCGTCGCCATGATCCCCGGCACTGCGCAGGCAAAGCTCGACAGGAGCGGAATGAAGCCGCGTCCCGACAGGCCGACCTTCGCCATCAGCCCGTCCATCAGGAAGGCGGCGCGCGTCATATAGCCAGAGGCTTCGAGCAGCAGGATGAAAAGGAAGAGGATCAAGATCTGCGGCAGGAAGACGACGACTGCGCCGACGCCGGCGAGCAGTCCCTCGATGATCAGGCCGCGCAGGATAGTGTCGGGCATCGCGCCGACGACCCATTGCTGAAGCACGCCGATTCCGGCCTCCAGCGCATCGGCGGGCGGCGCCGCCCAGGCATAGACCGCCTGGAACATCACGAACATCAGCGCGAGCAGGATCAGGAAACCCGCGACCGGATGCAAGAACAGCGCGTCGACGCGCTGGGTCCAGCGGCGCACCGGGGTTTCGGACAGCGTCGCCGCGCGCGCGATCGCCCGGGCGCGCTGGTGCAACGCCACATCGGTGGGCGGCGGCGCAGCGTGGGTGTGGGTTTCGAGCTGGTGGATCAGTATCTCGCGATCAACTGCCGCCAGCACCGCGTCGAGGCCGCGCCGTCGCACCGCGACGGTGGCGACGACCGGAACGCCAAGCTCTTCGGCCAGCCGGTCGGGATCGAGCACCAGCCCGTCGCGTTCGGCCAGGTCGACCATGTTGAGCGCGACTACCGTCGGCAGCCCGAGCGCGATCAATTCCAGTGCGAAGCACAGGTGATTGTCCAGGTTGGCGGCGTCCACCACGACGATCAGCGCGTCGGGACGCGTCTGCCCTTCCTGTCGCCCCAGCACGACGTCGCGGGTCACCGCTTCGTCGGGGCTCGACGGGGTCAGGCTGTAGCTGCCGGGCAGGTCGATCAGCGACAGCGGCCGCCCGTCGGCGAAGCTCGCGTGACCCGCCTTGCGCTCCACCGTGACGCCGGGATAGTTGGCAATCTTCTGCCGTGCGCCGGTCAGGGCATTGAACAGGCTCGATTTCCCGGCGTTGGGATTGCCGGCAAGCGCGATCGTGGGAATGGCGCTGGTCATGCTGCGGCCGCGATCGCTTCCACCTCGATCGCGGCGGCCTGCTTGCCGCGGATGATCACCTGCATGCGCCCGATGGTGAGCGCGAGCGGGTCGCGTGAAAACAGGCTCCCGCGGTGGAGCGGGGTCACCTCGACGCCTTCCATCAGGCCGAATTCACGCAGGCGGCGGCCCTCGTCATGCGACAGGAGCTGCCAGTCGATGCGGGCGATGCGCACGGTCGTCCCGAGCGGCGCGGAATCAAGCTTCGCGATCATTTGCGAGCGATTATCAATAACAGCGGGCAAACGCCAGCCCTAGTTTTTTGCAGCCGCGTGCCCGGCGCCGGCCCCGATCAGCGCCCCGGATAGCGCAGGCGGCCGACGAAACGCGCCAGGCTCGGGCGTTCGCTGCGGCGTGCGGCGCGGCGATGCTTCCAGCCTTCGAAGCGCATCACCGCGTCGATGCGCCGCGCGAGGAAGGCCCGCGTGTCGGCAAAGCCTTCGCTCTCGTCGTTCAGGAATACCGCCATCGTCGAGGCATAGACCGCACCGAGGATCGCGCGCTTGCTGTAATGATTATAATCGGTCGCGGTGTCGCCCGCGAGGCGCCACATCGCATCGGCGCTGCGCCAGCCGAGCTTTGCGGCGAATGGTATGTTGGTCGGCAGTGCGAGCAGCGCGAGCGCGCGGCGCAGCGATTCGCGATTCGGCGCGAGCAGGTCGAGCCGCGCTTCCACGAGCGTCGTGATGCGCTCGCGGATCTTCAGTGTCGCGAGCTTTTCGGCGGGCCAGCGCCCTTCCATTGCGGCGTCGACATCGGCGAACCAGGCGTCGACCATGCCGCGTGCAGCGTCGGGAAAGGCGAGGCGGGCGACATCGGGATCGACCCCGACACGCTGCGCCGCATCGGCAAGTGCCGCGTCGCCGAACCCGTCGAAGGCGGCATTTTCGGCGATCAGCGGCGCGAGCGCGGCGCGAATCTCGTCGAGGGTCGGGTCGGCGGGCAGGATCGAGGCCATGCGTGTCAGATAGGCCGCGGACGGCGCGACGGCAACCGAATCAGCACCAGCGCCGCGCCGACCATCATGCCGCCCATGATATCGATCGGCCCCAGTCGCTCGTCGAACATCAGCCAGCCCGCAAGCGCGGCGAAGGCGGGCTGGACGAGCAGGGTCAGCCCGACAACAAGCGACGAAAAGCGCGGCAGCGCCCAGATCAGCAGCCCCTGCCCCATGATCTGGCTGGTCAGCGCGAGGACGACGACGACGGTCCAGTCCTGCGGCCAGATCCGCTCGCCGAGCAGGAGCGCCGTGGCAAGCAGGATCGGGATTCCCGCAGGGACCGAAATCGCAAGCGCCGACCACGAGCCCAGTTCCCCCCGCACCCTTTGCATCAGCAGCACATAGCCGGTGTAGAGCGCGCCGCCGAGCAGGCAGAGCAGGTCGCCGGCCAGATAAGCGGGCGACAATTCATAGCTCTGGCCCATGAGCAGCCCGGCGCCCGCAAAGGCGAGCAGGATCGCCAGCGCCTGCCAACCGCGCGGTAGCTGGCGGGCAAGGACGATGCCCCAGACGACGAGCAAGAGGCTCGCGCAATTGCCGAACAGCGTCGCATTGGCCACCTTGGTCCGTATGATGCCAAGGTGCCAGGCGGCGAGGTCGAGCGCGAAGAACGCCCCCGCCCCCGCTGCGACCAGGACGGCGCGACGCGATGGCAGTCGTCCGCCGGCCTCGCGCCAGCTGAGCAGTGCGATCACCGGCAGGGCGAGCGAGAGGCGCCAGAAGGCCGCCGCGACCGGCCCGGTGTCCACGAGTCGTACGAGCATCGCGCCGAGCGACAGGCAGATGTTGCCCCCGAGCAGCCCGGCGAAGGCGAACGCGCCGCCGCGCGGCGGTGTAGCCGCGCTGGTGTCGATGCTGTCGGTCTTGACGGTCATTTAGATTTTCTTTTGCTACCGGCTATTGTTTCGTATCGCGGGCGTCCATAGCTCGGTTGGCCCATAGCGGCGGCCCGCCGGACCGTCGCGACAAAATTGGAACAAGCCGGAGGATTTATGACCGCAACGCTTTTCGATCCGATCATGCTGGGCGCCATCGAGGCGCCGAACCGCATCGTCATGGCGCCGCTCACGCGTGGCCGTGCGGGACCGGGCTTCGTGCCGAACGAGCTCGCCACCCAATATTATCGCCAGCGCGCCGCCGCTGGGCTGATCATTTCGGAAGCGACCGGCATTTCGCAGGAAGGCCTCGGCTGGCCGTCGGCGCCCGGGCTATGGACCGACGCGCAGGTCGAAGGCTGGAAGCCGGTGACCGACGCGGTTCACGAAGCAGGCGGGCGGATCGTCGCGCAGCTCTGGCACATGGGCCGGCTGGTCCATTCGGTGTTCAACGACGGCAAGCCGCCCGTTTCGGCCTCGGCGACGAAGGGCGAAGGCCGGGCGCACACGCCGGTCGGCCGCCTCGACCTCGAGGAAGCGCGGCCGCTGCGCCTCGACGAAATTCCTCGCGTGATCGCCGACTATGCGAAGGCCGCGGAGAATGCGAAGCGCGCCGGGTTCGACGGGGTGCAGCTTCACGGCGCGAACGGCTATCTGATCGACCAGTTCCTGCGCGACGGCACCAATTTGCGCGACGACGATTATGGCGGCCCGGTCGAGAATCGCATCCGCCTGCTCCGCGAAGTGACCGAAGCGCTGATCGGCATTTGGGGCGCCGACCGCGTCGGCGTGCGCCTGTCGCCTAACGGCGAGACGCAGGGGGTCGACGACAGCGCGCCTGAAAAGCTGTTCCCCGCCGCGGCGGCGGCGCTCGACAAGCTGGGCATCGCCTTCCTCGAGCTGCGCGAACCTGGCCCTGACGGCACGTTCGGGCGCACCGACGTACCCAGGCAATCCCCCTCGATCCGCACCGCGTTCAGGGGGCCGTTGATCCTCAACAGCGATTATGACGTCGCCAGGGCCGAAGCCGATCTGGCGAGCGGACTTGCCGACGCGATCAGCTTCGGACGGCCGTTCATCGGCAATCCCGACCTTGTCGAGCGTATTCGGACCGGCGCCGAATGGGCCGCCGACAATCCGCAGACCTGGTATTCGCCGGGCCCCGAGGGCTATATCGACTATCCGGCGCTCGAAGCCGCCTGACCCGCGACGTCGTTCGCCGACCCTTGTGTGCTCCCGCGAAGGCGGGAGCCCGTCTTCATATCGTTCGATCCGGGACCGGCCGCAGCGACGCAATCCTGAGCGGTTTACGCGAGCTCGGAATTGCCGCGCGGCGTCGCCGCTCGCAAGGACGAGAGGTATCCATTTAGCGTCCTGACGCTAACGACCTCAAAGCTAGTCGCGCGTCGCGAGCGCCTTGTCGATCAGGCTGGCGCCGATCGGCGCGATGATCTTGTCGGCAAAGCGAAGCACGACGAAGCCAAGCACGAAGACCAGCGGCAGCGCGACGAAGGCGGTCACGATCGCGACCGCGACGATCATGAAGGCCAGGGCGATGAACCCGCCGCTGAATTCGGCCTGGCCGCTGGGGCCGAGCTGGATCGTGCGCGGGCCCTTGGCGTCCCACCATCTGGCAGTTTTGATCGTCTTGCGGTCCGGGGTGTCGGGCCCGCGATCCGGGATGCGCGCGGGGGGCGGTTGCGATTCGCGCTGGCGCGGCTCGTCGCCCCAGGGCTTCTGGCCCCGTGCGGCTATAGTCCCGGCGATCCGCCGCTTCGCGGCGTCGGCATCGCGTTTCGCCGCGCGCACCGATGCCGGGGGCGCCGCGACCGTCTTTGGCGGCGGGGCCGGGACGACCAGCGTCTCGGACGCCGGCTCGGGCATGTCGGGGCGGACCGCCTCTTGGCCCATCCGCCGGTCGTAATCCGCCATGCGCTCCGCCGCGCTCGGCGGTGTGCGGCCACTTGTCCGGTCGATCACCACCAGCCGGCCGCCGCGTTCGACGACGGAAAATCGGCTGGGCGGTGGTCGGTCAAGCAACGCCGAACTGTTCCTTCAGGGCCAGCATCGCGAGCGCGGCCTTCGCCGCCTCGCCGCCCTTATCCTTGCGCGTCTTGTCGGCGCGCGCAAGCGCCTGTTCCTCATTCTCGACGGTCAAAATGCCGTTGCCGATCGCGAGCCCGTCGAGCGTCAGCGCCATGATGCCGCGCGCACTCTCGTTCGACACGACCTCGAAATGATAGGTTTCGCCGCGTATGACGACGCCGAGCGCGACATAGGCGTCAAAGCGCCCGGTCTCGTGGCCCAGCGCGATCGCGGCGGGAACTTCCAGCGCGCCGGGCACGGTCACCGTCTCGTGGCTATGTCCGTCGGCTTCGAGCGCGCTGCGCACGCCGTCGAGCAGCATGTCGTTGAGGTCGCCGTAGAACCGTGCTTCGACGATCAGTATATGTGCCATCAGCCCTCTCCCGGAATAGCGCGTTCGCCGACGATCGACAGGCCATAGCCTTCGAGTCCGACGAGGTTGCTGTGCGTCGGGGTCAGCAGTTCCATCGCATGCACCCCAAGGTCGGCCAGAATCTGCGCCCCGATACCATAGGTGCGCAGGTCCATGCCGTCGGTGGGCGGCGCGATCGTATCGGCATCGGCCGAGCCGGGAAGCGGGCGCATCAGCAGCACGATCACCCCCGCGCCGGCTTCGCCGATCGCTTCCATCGAGCGCTGCAAACGGCGCTTTTTCGGGCCGGGGCGACCCATCAGATCGTCAAACAGCGACACCGGGTGCATCCGTACCAGCGTTACGCCGTCGGCATCGACAGTGCCCTTCTGAAGCACCAGGTTGACGCTGCCGTCGATCGTGTTGCGATAGGATTTCAGTCGCCAGTCGCCGCCATAATCGGATTCGAAGGGCTCGTCGGACACGCATTCGACCAGCCGGTCGTTGCGGTGGCGATAGGCGATCAGGTCGGCGATCGTTCCGATCTTCATCCCGTGGCGGCGGGCGAAGGGAATGAGGTCGTCGAGGCGCGCCATCGTCCCGTCGTCGTTCATCACTTCGCAAATCACGCCCGAGGGGTTGAGGCCGGCCAGCCGCGCGATGTCGACCGCGGCTTCGGTGTGGCCCGCACGGACCAGGACGCCGCCATCGACCGCGATCAGCGGAAAGACATGGCCGGGCGTCACGATATCGTCGCGGCCTTTCGAGGCGTCGATGGCGACCGAGACCGTCCGGGCGCGGTCCGCGGCGGAAATGCCGGTATCGACGCCTTCGCGGGCTTCGATCGAGGTGGTGAAGGCGGTGCCGTGACGCGTGCCATTGTTGCGGCTCATCAGCTCGAGGCCCAATTGCTCGACTCGCGGACGCGTCAGCGTCAGGCAGATCAGGCCCCGGCCGTGCGTCGCCATGAAGTTGATCGCATCGGGGGTCGCCATCTGCGCCGGGATGATCAGGTCGCCCTCATTCTCGCGGTCCTCGTCGTCGACGAGGATGAACATGCGGCCGTTGCGGGCTTCGGCAATAATTTCCTCGGGGCTGGCCATCGGCGACAGGTCGCTGCCGTGCGCGAGCCAGTTCTCGAGCTTACGAAGCGTTTCCGCGGTCGGGTTCCAACCCGGCGAATCGAGATCGCGCAGGCTGTTGGCGTGGAGGCCGGCGGCACGGGCAAGGCCGGAGCGCGACATTGCGCCGTCGTCGACGATGGCGCGGATTCGATCGATGAGCTGTGTAGACATGCCGCCAATATTCACACTATGGTGTGATTGTCAATTACGGCATCACATTACAATATCATTTGGGTCCAAAAACCGCCCCCGCGTCGCGCAGCGGTGTATCGGCCTTCTCGTCCAGCAGCGCCGATAGCCGGCCGGAGCGATCGTTGCGCTTGGCATAGTCGCGCGCCGACAGGCCGGCGATATGGTCGGCCTTGTCGGGGTTGGCGCCGCTCCGCACGAGCAGGCGCACCACCGCCGGATTATTGGCCTGCACCGCCAGGATCAGGGCGGTCTCGCCGCGCCGGTTCGTCTGGTCGACCGGGGCGCCATGATCGATCAATTCGGCGGCGCCATCGGTAAAGCCGAGCATGGAGGCGTGCATCAGCGGGGTCATGCCCTGCCGGTCGGCGATCGAGGGGTCGGCATCCTTGCCGAGGAGGAAGCGCAGCCAAGTCGTGTCGCGGCGCTTGGCGACGATCATCAGCGCGGTTTCGCCGGTATCGGGATTGCGCGTGTTGACCAGGCTTGAATCATTCTTGTCGATCAGCTTGGTCGCCTCGTCGCCGTCGCGCTTTTCGACCGCCTGCAGGAAGCTGTAGCTGTCGCTGAACTGCGCGGCGACTGGCGTCGCGATCAGCGCGGCCGCTACCAACGCGGCGGACAGGGAAGCGAGTCGAAACTCGGCGCTGCGAAACATGATGGCGAACCCCCGGGACAGATGCGTCGCGGCTGCGACGACAAAGGTTGATTTTCGCAGTCTAGCCGATCAAGGCTGGACCAATGATGAATAGGCTGATTATGGGCCCGAAGGCCGTTCGTTCAAGTCTTGTCCTCGCCGCGGCGCTGGCCTTGGCGGCGTGCGGCGGCACCGCGCCGGCGGGCGGGGGCGAACCCCCGCTCGCGGGCGCGCGCATCGGCGGTCCGTTTACCCTCACCGACCAGAACGGCCGCACGGTCCGCGATAGCGACTTCGCAGGACAATATCGCATCGTCTATTTCGGTTACAGCTTCTGTCCCGATATCTGTCCGGTCGACCTGCAAAAGCTGATGCGCGGCCTGTCGCTGTTCGAAAAGGCGTCGCCGAAACTGGGCGCAAAGGTCCAGCCGCTCTTCATCAGCATCGACCCCGCGCGCGACACGCCCGACGCGCTAAAGCCTTTCGTCAGCCGCTATCATCCGCGCCTGCTCGGTCTGACCGGGACGCCCGAACAGATCGCGGCGGTCGCGAAGGAATATGCGGTGGTATATAACAAGGTCGAGGGCTCCGCGCCCGACCGCTATCTGATGGCCCATACCCAGATCGCCTTTCTGATGGATCCGGACGGCAAGCCGATGGCGATGCTGCCGCTCGACGATCCGTCGACCGACGTCGACGAAGGTGCGCCCGACAAGGTCGCGGCCGAGCTTGCGAAATGGGTGAAATAGGGACGCGCCCCTTTTGGGAAGCCCCGCTCGACAGCCTCGATGCCGGCGAGTGGGAGGCGCTGTGCGACGGCTGCGGCAAATGCTGCCTGCACAAGCTGGAGGATGAAGATACGGGCCGGATCTATCCGACCAACGTCGCGTGCCGCCTGCTCGACATCTCGACCGCGCGATGCGGCGATTATCGGCACCGCCGCCGCCACGTCCCGGATTGCCTGACGCTGACGAAGGCAAAGGTCGCCGATATCGAATGGTTGCCGCAAAGCTGCGCCTATCGCCTGCGGGCCGAGGGGCGGCCGCTGCCCGACTGGCATTATCTGGTCTGCGGCGATCGCGATGCCGTCCACCGGGCCGGCGAATCGATCGTCGGCTGGACGGTCGGCGAGGATATCGCCGGCCCGCTCGAGAACCATCTTGTTCGGCGCATCGTCTGACCGCCCGGCCGATCCGCCGCAGATATGGATCGGCGACGATGCCTGGCCCGTGCGACTGGTGCACCATGCACGCGCGCAGCGGTATCGCCTGGTCTTCGACGCCGCGCGGTCGGAACTCAGGCTGACGCTGCCGCGGCGCGGTAACAGTGCGAAGGCGCTCAAATGGGCGGCCGCGCAGCAGGATTGGCTCGCCGCGCAACTGGACAAGGCTGTGCTGCCGGTGCTCGTCGGGGCGGGGAGCGAGCTGCCGCTGCGCGGGCTCGTCCATCGCGTCGACTGGAACCCGGCGCGTCCGCGCGCGGTGCGCGCCGAAGGCGATATGTTGCTGCTCGGGGGGCCGGCCGACACCGTCGGGCGCCGTATAGAGCGGTGGCTGAAGGCCGAAGCGCTCGCGCTGATGGCGTGCGAAAGCCGCGAGATCGCCGCGCGCGCGGGGCTCGCGGTCGGGCGTGTCGGCGTCGGCGACCCGCGCAGCCGCTGGGGAAGTTGCACCGCGACGGGCGACCTGCGCTATAGCTGGCGGCTGATCTTGGCCCCCGACCATGTCCGCCGCGCAACCGTCGCGCACGAAGTCGCCCACCTGCGGCACATGGATCATGGTCCGGCCTTCCATGCTCTCGTCGACGAACTGCACGAGGGCGATGTCGGCGCGGCGCGGGCGTGGCTGCGCCGCGAAGGGCGCGGACTGCACCGTTATCGATTCGGCTAGGCCGTCGGCTCAACCGCCCGGCGGCACGGCGGGATCGCGTGGCGGTACCGCTCTGGGCGCCGACGGGGCGCCGTTCTTCGGCGGCGCAGACGGCACGGGGACGCGGATTTGCGGTGCGGTCCCGCGCGGCGGCGCCGCGTCGGGCTGCGGTGCGCGTCGTCCGGTCTGTTCCTCGATCCACTGCTGGTTGAGCACCGGCCCGTCCTCGACGGGGGGAGGCGGCGCGACGTCGCCGCCTTCGGGGGCGGGCTGGGCGCTCGGCAATTCGATCGGCATGCCGTTCTCGTCGACGAGGCCGCCGTCTTCGGGCGCGCCATAATAGGCGTCGTCGTCCTCTTCGAGCTGCCATTCGGGCAACACGACCTCGGTATCGAAATGCTCGACCGGCCGCCGCGCGACGGCGACCCGCATGAAATCGGCAAAGGCGCGCGCCGGGGCATGGCCGCCGTACAGGCCCCCGACCGGCTTCGCATCGTCGCGGCCCATCCACACGCCGGTGGTGATTCCGCTCGAAAAGCCCAGGAACCACCCGTCCTTGTTGCTCGACGTCGTGCCGGTCTTGCCCGCGACGGGGCGGCCGATCTGCGCGGCGCGTCCGGTGCCGGTGTTCACGGCAGTCTGGAGCAGGTCGGTGATGCCCGCCGCGACCCAATTGTCGACCAGAACCTGCCCGCGGTCGGCCTCGTGCTGATAGAGCAGGCGGCCGTCGGCGGTCGTGACCTTCGTGATCCCATAGGGGTGTACCGACACGCCCTTGCGCGCGACCGCGGCAAAGGCGGCGGTCATGTCGATCACGCGCACCTCGGCGCTGCCGAGCACCATCGACGGGTGGGTGTTGATCGGGGTGGTGATGCCAAAGCGCCGCGCCATGTTCGCGACCGACGAAAAGCCGATGTCGTCGCCCAGCTTCGCGGCGATCGTGTTCACCGAATAGGCAAAGGCGGTGCGCAGGCTCATCGCGCCGGCAAAACGACCGGACGAGTTGCGCGGGCTCCAGCCGTTGATCGTCACCGGCTCGTCGACCACCTGATCGTCGACCTTATACCCTGCCTCCAGCGCCGCCATATAGACGAACAATTTCCACGCCGACCCCGGCTGCCGGACGGCCTGCGTCGCGCGGTTATAGTTGGACGCGACATAATCGGTGCCGCCGACCATCGCGCGCACCGCGCCGTCGCGGTCGAGCGCGACCAGCGCGCCTTGCGCGCCGCCCGGAACGTCGGCCTGGATCGCCGCGGTCGCGGCGCGCTGCATGCCGAGGTCGATCGTCGTATAGACGTCGAGTGGTTCGTTGCCTTCGTCGATCAGCATGTCGAGCTGCGGCAGCGCCCAGTCGGTGAAATAGCGCGCGCTGTTCTGTCCGGTTTCGGAGGCAAGTTCGACGTCGGCGGGCTTGGCGCTGTCGGCCTGCGACCGGGTGATGAACCCCGCGTCGACCATCGTGTTCAACACCACCCCGGCGCGGCCGAGCGCCGCCTGCGCGTCGGCGGTCGGCGAATAGCGCGAGGGGGCCTTGACCAGCCCCGCGACGACCGCCGCTTCGGACAGCGACATCTTGGTCGCGCTATGCCCGAAGAAGCGGCGCGAAGCCGCGTCGATGCCATAGCTGCCGCCGCCGAAATAGACCTTGTTCAGGTAAAGCTCGAGGATCTCGTCCTTCGAAAATTTCCATTCGAGCGCGAGCGCCAGCACCGCCTCGCGCAGCTTGCGCGACCAGGTATAGCTGTTAGACAGAAAGACGTTGCGCGCGAGCTGCTGGGTGATCGTCGACGCGCCCTGCATGCGCCGCCCGGTGCCATAATGTTCGACCGCAAAGATCGCCGCGCGCGTCATGCCCACCGGATCGACGCCGGGGTGATAGCGAAAGCGCCGGTCCTCGACCGCGATCATCGCATCCTGCATGACCTCCGGCGTCTCGCGCAGCGTCAGCCAGCGTCCGTAATTGGGGCCGAGCGACAGGAAGATCGTGCCGTCGGCGGCGTGGATGCGGATCGTCTGGCCCGCTGGTGATTTCTTGAGCGCCTCGAAGCTCGGGATGCGCTGTACCGCAATGCCGACCGCGACCGCGAGCGCGACCGCGCCGGTCAGTGCGAGCCCGAGCCCCCAGCGGAGCAGGCGGCGCAGCCACAGCCGCACGCGCGATGGTTCGCTCCCGCCCTTTTTGCCCGATGACGATTTACCCGAAGATGCCTGCTTACGGGGCAAAGCCCAAATTCCTTCTCTCGCTCTGCCCCGGTGCTGGTCGGCTCCCGAAAGGCCGAGGATCAGCCTTCGTTCGTGTCCGCCTCTTCCCGTCCGCGCTCGGCGAAGTCAAGCGCCGCGCTGTTGATGCAATAGCGCAGCCCCTCCGGGCCGGGGCCATCGGGAAAGACATGGCCAAGATGGCCTTCGCATTTCGCGCAGCGCACCTCGGTGCGGATCATACCGTGGCTCGCGTCGCGATACTCGCTCACCGCGGCGTCGCTCGCGGGCGCGGTATAGCTGGGCCAGCCCGAACCGCTGTCATATTTGGTCCGGCTGTCGAACAGGGGCGCGCCGCATCCGGCGCAGCGATACATGCCGTCGCCCTTGTGATCGGTATATTTGCCGGTGAACGCGCGCTCGGTCCCGCCTTCGCGCAGCACGTGAAAGGCCATCGGGTCGAGGGCCGCATCGCTCTTGGGGTCGGTCATGGCGGTGGTCTCCTTGCCGGGCCGGGCTGATGCGCGGCCGTTCGTGCCTGCAATATCGTCGCCGCGCCGGTGCATCGCAAGGGGGCGCCCCTTCATCGCCCCTGTCCGCTTTACGCGCGATTAACCATGCAGGGGATAGGATGAAAGCGTGACCCTGCGGCTGCCTCTTGCCCTGTTCCTGGCCGCTGCGGCGCCTTCGGGCGCCGGGGCGCAATGCCTGTTGTGCGCGACGGATGGCGATGGCGTCACCGCCGCCCGCGCGAGCGAACGCGAAACCCCGCTGCATGTCGAAATCGAGACGCAACTCGATTTCAGCCGCATGGCGGTCGGTGCGATGGGGGGCGAAGTGGCGCTCGACCCCGCGACCGGCGCGCGGCGCCTCAGCGGGCAGGTCGTCGATCTCGGCGGCTATGCGGTCAGCGGCGTGGTCACGGTCCGCGGAGCGCCAGGCGCCGAATTGCGCGTCTTCCTGCCGGCTACGGTCGACCTCGAAAGCGGCAGCGGCGGACGAGCCAGGGTGACAGGGCTGGTCACCGATCTTGCGGGAGTCCCCCGGCTCGGCCCCGACGGCCGGCTACGTTTCCGCTTCGGCGGACGGCTTCAGGTCGATGCGCGCGACGACGGGGATTATCGCGGCCGGATTCCGGTAACCGTCGAATATCAATAGGCGCGGCGCCACGCGCGCGCCTGTACGCGCGCCTGTATCGATCATTGGCACGCCCGCCGCTTCGCGGCACAATGGGGCGCATGAATCCACCCTTGTTCGATGTCGGCAGCACCGAAAGGAACCGGACATGCAGAGATATGGCGGCGGCTGCCAATGCCGCGACGTGCGGTTCGAGGCGCGGGGGACACCCTATCGCGTCGGGCTCTGCCATTGCCTCGACTGCCGCAAGCATCATGGCGCGCTCTTTCACGCGTCGGCGATCTTCCCCGCGGATGCGGTGACGGTCGCGGGCGAAACGCATTCCTATCAGGGACGGCATTTCTGCCCGCGCTGCGGCTCGTCGCTGTTCGGGCGCAGCGATGACGAGGTCGAGGTGAATCTCGGCGCACTCGATGCCCCCGATCGATTTATTCCGACCTATGAAAGCTGGATCGTCCGCCGCGAAGCCTGGTTGCCGCCCTTTCCCGTCGGCCGGCATTACAAGGGCGATCGCGAGGGGCGGGGGCGCTCCGAACCATAGCGGCAATTTGACATCGGGGGCGCCCGTTGCCACCTAGCGCGCGTTGCCGATAGCCAAGAGGAGACAGGCCCGCGCCGCGCGCGGGAACGCCGCCATGCGCCAGATCACGACCCAAAGCCTCGATCTCGCCGATGCGATTCCCTTTCTCGGCCATTTGCCGCCGTGGGCCGAAACCTTGCTCGGGCTCGCGCTGCTCGGCATGGCGTCGTGGATCGCCAATTTCATCGTCAAGCATATCGTGCTGCGCATCGTCACGCGCTGGCTGCCGCACGACGACCTGACTCCGCTGCCGGTCGCGTCGCGGCTGGCCAATATCGTGCCGGCGCTGATTGTCTCGTCGGGGATCGTCCTTGTTCCCAATCTGCCGCCGGCGGTCGTCACGCTGGTCAGCAATGTCGTCGCGGCGTCGATCATCCTGTTCGTGGCGATGGCGATCAGCAAGGCGCTCGGTCTCGGCAACGAAATCTACGAGCATCGCCCCGACGCGGCGAGCCGCCCGATCAAGGGTTATATCCAGCTGTTGAAGATCGTCCTCTATGCGGGCGCGGCGATCCTGATCGTTGCGGCGCTGATGGACCAGTCGCCGCTGCTGCTGCTTTCGGGGCTGGGTGCGATGGCGGCGGTGCTGTTGCTGGTGTTCAAGGACACGATCCTGTCGCTCGTCGCCTCGGTCCAGCTCACCTCGAACGACATGATCCGCGTCGGCGACTGGATCGAAATGCCCGCCCTCGGCGCCGATGGCGACGTGATCGACATCGCGCTCCACACGATCAAGGTGCAGAATTGGGACAAGACCATCAGCACCATCCCGACCCACCGGCTGATCTCGGAAAGTTTCAAGAACTGGCGCGGCATGTCCGAATCGGGCGGACGGCGGATCAAGCGTTCGCTGTTTCTCGACCAGAACGGCGTTCGCTTCCTCACCGCCGAAGAAAAGCGGAAACTGCGCCGCTTCCAGCTTCTCGACGCCTATCTCGGCCGCAAGCAGGAAGAACTCGGCGAATGGAATGCGGCGCTCGAAAAGGCGGGGCGCGATCCGATCAACGAACGGAATGTGACCAATATCGGGACCTTCCGCGCCTATATGGTCGAATATCTGCGCGCGCATGCGCAGGTCGCGCAAGGCATGACGTTGATGGTGCGCCAGCTCGATCCCACCCCCCAGGGCCTGCCGATCGAAATCTATTGCTTCACGAGCACCACCGCCTGGACCGCCTATGAGGATATTCAGTCGGATCTTTTCGACCATATGCTCGCGATCCTGCCCGAATTCGGCCTGCGCCCCTTCCAGCAGCCCAGCGGGCTCGATCTTCAGCGCGCCTTTGCGGCCTGATCGGCCGTCGACAGGCGACGCGCGAGCGCGTAGCGCTCGGCGATGATCGACGCACTCCATATCCGACCGCCGGTGCAGGGCGATTTCGATCGCTGGCTGCCGCTGTGGCAAGGCTATAACGAATTTTATGGCCGGAGCGGTACCACCGCGCTCCCATCCGACGTCACATCGGCGACATGGGTGCGCTTTTTCGATCCCGACCAGCCGGTGCACGCGCTCGTCGCGGAGTCCGGCGACGAACTCGTCGGACTCGTCCATTATCTCTATCACCGCAGCACGACCTCGATCGCCGACGTCTGTTATCTGCAGGACCTGTTTACCGCCGAAAGTGCGCGCGGTCGCGGCATCGCGTCGACCCTGATTGCGCGGGTGGCAGAGGAGGCGCGCCTCGCCGGCGCGGCGCGCGTCTATTGGCAGACGCACGAAACCAACCACACCGCGCGCCGCCTTTATGACGCGATTGCCGAACGCTCGGGTTTCCTCGTCTATCGGATGACGCTCTAGCGCGGCGTATCGCGCGCGCCTATGCTCGCGCAAAACCAACAGGATGCCGCCGATGCCGATCATGGCCGCCCGCCTCTACGACCAGGGAAAGCTCGTCCGCGACCTCGGCCCCGACGAAGCGATTCCCGCCGACTGCGGCGCCGGCGAATTTTTCTGGCTCGGCCTCTACGAACCCACCGAGGGGGAACTGGAGCGCGTCGCGCAGCGCTTCGGCCTTCACCCGCTCGCGGTCGAGGACGCGCTGAAAGCGAACCAGCTTCCCAAGGCCGAGGTCTATGGCGACCAGCTGTTCGTGATCGCGCGCACCGCCAATCTCGACGGCGACACGATCCAGCCGGGCGAGACCGCCTTTTTCGTCGGGCGTCATTTCGTCGTATCGGTCCGCCACGGCTCGGCGCGCGGCCATGCCGACGTGCGCGCCCGGCTGGAGGCGAGCCCCGCGCTGCTCGGCCACGGGCCGGATTATGTGCTCCACGCGATCCTCGACTTCATCGTCGACGGCTATTTCCCGGTGATCGACGCGATCGAGGACAAGATGCTGGTGGTCGAGGACAGCGTGATGGACACGCCGCTCGATGCCGGGGCGATCCGCCACCTTTACGCCCAGCGGCACGAAATCATCCGGTTTCAGCGGCTCGTCGGGCTGATGAAGGATGTCACCTACAAACTCGCGACGACGCCGTTGCCGTGCATCGACGATCCGGTGCGGCCGTTCTTCCGCGACATCTGGGACCATGTGCAGCGCGCCGAATTCCGCCTGTCGGGGCTGCGGGACATTGCCGCCGGGGTGGTCGAAACCAACGGCCTGCTCGAACAGCAACGCCAAGGCGTGATCACGCGCCAGCTCGCGGCCTGGGCGGCGATCCTGGCGGTGCCGACGGCGATCGCGGGGATCTATGGCATGAATTTCCGCTTCATGCCCGAACTCGGCTGGCGCCTGGGCTACCCGCTGGCGCTCGGTCTGATGGCCGGCGTCTGCGCGCTGCTTTACTGGCGCTTCAAGCGGATCGGCTGGCTCTAGCGCGCCCCGAACAGCGCGGTGCCGACGCGGACATGGGTCGCGCCCAGCATCACCGCGGTCTCGAAATCGCCGCTCATTCCCATCGAACGCAGCGGCAGGCCGTGGCGCTCGGCCAGTTCGTCGAGCAGCGCGAAATAGGGGGCGGGTTCGGTGTCGGCGGGCGGGATCGCCATCAATCCTTCGATCGTCAGTCCCGCATCCGTCGCTTCGGCCAGCAGGGCGGGAAGCTCGGCGACGGCACAGCCGCCCTTCTGCTCCTCGTCGCCGACATTGACCTGCACGAACAGGCGCGGTTGCCGCCCCGCCTTTTCGCATGCCCGGGCCAGCGCCTTGACCAGCGACGAGCGATCGACCGAATGGATGACGTCGAACAGGACGACCGCGTCGTCGGCCTTGTTCGATTGCAGCTGGCCGATCAGGTGCAGCACGATGTCGGGCGTTTCCTCGCGCAGTTCGGGCCATTTCGCCGCCGCTTCCTGAACGCGATTTTCGCCGAAATGCCGCTGTCCGGCGGCGATCAGCGGCTTGATGGCTTCGGCATCGTGGGTTTTCGACACCGCGATCAGGCAGATGTCGTCGGCGCGCCGCTGCGCCCGCTTCGCCGCGCGGGCGATCGCTTCCCTGACTTCGGCCAACCGCTCTGCCGCTTCGCTCATCTCGCCTCCTGTCCGGCGCGTCCGTTGCGCGCGCTCCGCTGGCGCCTATAGAAAGGGCGATGGATCGATTCCACCCCCTCTCGGTGCCGCGGCATTGGCTTTTCAGCGACGAGCGCGCGCCGCTGCCGGTCGAACGGCTCGCGGCGCTGCTGCCGCCCGGCAGCGGCATCGTGCTGCGCCACGATCGCCTCGCGCCCGCGGCGCGCTGGCGTCTGTGCCGCCGGATCGCACGGATCGCCGCGTCGCGTGGCCTTGTGCTGCTGCTCGCCGACACGCCCGACATCGCCCGGCGCTGGGGCGCCGACGGGGCGCATCTGCGCCAGTCGCTCGGGCGCCGTGCGGGACAGGCGCGCGCGCTCGGCCTGCCCTTCGCCATGCCCGTCCACGATGCGGCCGAGGCCCGGCGCGCGCGTCGGCTCGGCGCGCCGATTGTCTTCGTCTCGCCCCTGCATCCGACGCGGTCGCACCCCGGCGCGCCGGCACTCGCCACCGCTGCATGGCTGCGCCTCGCGCGGCGGGCGGGGGGGTATCCCGTTGCGCTTGGCGGCATGACCGCCCGGCGCGCGCGCGCGCTGCGGCGGGCGTCAAAGGGCAGCGGCCTCAGCCCTGGCTGGGCGGCGATCGATGCGTGGGGGGAAGAAGCGGCGGCGAAACGGCGCCGGCGTCAGAAGCGGAACTGAGTCCCGACGTAAACAGCCTGGCTGTCCTTGCGCGAATCGGTCAGCGGTTCGAGCCGGTCGTCGGCCTTGTATCGCACGCCCGCGGTGACATCGATGTTGCGGGTGATGCGATAGCTGCTCATCACGTCGACCGACGGGGCATTGCCCGGTGCGGTGATGCGATCGGTCGCGCCGGCCGGGTCGCCGGGATGATTGATCATCCGCGTCGCAAAGCGCGATTTCTTTTCTTCCTGCTCGGGCGCCTTGGCGACGGGCAGGTTGCGCAGGTCGGTGCCGCGCGGAAGTTGCGGCGTCACGAATTTCTCGAAGCCCACCGACGCGCCAAGGTCATAAGCGATCGGTGCGATCGCGACCGGGGCGGTGCGGCCCTTCGCCAGCGCGGCGGTGCGCGCGGCGCTCGAGGCCATATCCTCGCGCTTGCGGATAACGACGGTGATCGCGCGATTCTTGCGCGCCTCTTCGGTTACCGCAGGGGTGAAGCTGAAATTGCGGCGCGCTTCTTCGGATACCTTGCCATAGCGCGCGATCAGGCGCGGGTCGCCCGAAGCGGGGGTGAACTGGCCCAGCAAGGTTTCGGAAAGCGTCAGGTCGCGAACGGCGTCGCCGCGGGTCATCGCCGCGAGCGCCGGAGGCAGGGCGAGCGACATCGCCGCCAGAACGACGATGCTTCCCTTCCAAAAATGTCGCGGCGTACGCGCCATGATTCTGCGACTCCAACCCCAGTCCCTCGTCAGATAGGCGCTCTCGTCGGATAATTCCAGTGATTCGGTCCCTGCTGCCTCGAAGGGTCGAGATTTGGCGCGCATTGTTGCGCAATAATCACAGTTTGCGCGCGGATCGGCCGACATTTTATTCGCCGGGCCTTGCCGGCTGGCGGACGAAACCGGCTGCCTGACTCGAGGCTGAACCGCGCCGGGCGGCGAATTGCCGCGCTTGCCGGGCGACGGCAAGCGCGATAGAGACGCTGCCAATTCTCAGCAATGCGGCCCGGTTGCGTGCCCAGAATAAGGTATTCGGAATGTCCCAGCTTCGCTTCCTCGTCCCGCTCGGTCGCCGTCCGGCCACGCTCGCGCTGCTTGGCGTCGCGGCGCTCGGCCTTTCGGCCTGCGGCGGCAAGGAACGGCCCAAGGCGGACCTCGCCGCATCGCAGGTGACGACGATCGGTGTGAACAGCTACCTGTGGCGCGCCTCGCTCGATTCGCTCTCGTTCATGCCGCTGCTCCAGGCCGATTCGTCGGGCGGGGTCATCATCACCGACTGGTATGCGAACCCGCAGAACCCGAACGAGCGGATGAAGGTCACCGTGTCGATCCTCGACCAGGACCTTCGGGCCGACGCGCTGCGCGTCGCCGCATCGCGCCAGGTCGCGCAGGGCGGCACCTGGGTCGATGCGCCGGTCCAGGCGGCGACGGTGCAGAAGCTCGAGGAAATCATCCTCACCCGCGCCCGCGACCTGCGCCGCGGCGCGAGCGAAGGTTAAGTCACTAGTCTCGTCATCCCGGCGAAAGCCGGGATCTCTCCGGTGCCT
>Ga0189279_100097_pt1 | contig 42883 bp, 46 predicted proteins | sample N26B6minimetaG_FD_130324 | JGI IMG/M metagenome (GOLD analysis project Ga0189279, IMG submission 130324) | Marine microbial communities from the Costa Rica Dome - N26 B6 mini metaG | ecosystem: Environmental > Aquatic > Marine > Oceanic > Photic zone | place: Costa Rica: the Eastern Pacific... | reverse complement strand
ACTCAAATAGAATCGATCTTTTTAGTGGCTCACTTTCATCCGCCCCACTATGCTCACTTTGGTCCGCCGCAAGTGGCTCACTTTGACCCGCCGAAGGTGGTATACTATGCCCGTTTTTTGCAGTAACGGACGTTTTGAAAAACAGATGATATTATCAAAAAAGGCATTATACCATGGTTTTGTGAACCAAAGTGATAAAAGCAATACCGGCATACACGAATTTGTACACCTTTTAGATAAGCTTGATGATTTTGCAGATGGTATTCCGGAAAGATTATTAGAGCATCAATATACCATACCTTGGATAAATTTGATCCATAAGGAAATGGAAGCGATAAACAGTGACCATTCTGATATTCGAAAATATGGTGGAACAAACGCTGTTGAATTTTTTGCAGTTGCTTCAGAGTATTTTTTTGAACGTCCAGATTTACTCAAAAAAAAACATCCAGAACTTTATAACATGTTGGTTGTGTGCTTTATGCAGAATCCTGAGGCCTGAATTCATAATTGAATTATATCATTTGCAATTGATCAATTTTAAAAGCTGATTCGTAGATGCCCCAATCTTTTTATGCTTACCTCCCAAACCAGGATCGTTTAATAGTATAATAACCTTAATTTTAAGCAGCAAGGGCAAATGTGATTAACAGTTAAGAGTGATTTCTCTAAATTTTGCGTGAATTTGGGTTCTGTTTGTGGTTATGAATCCTTTCAGGAGATAATAGGTCAGATTTGGTGTCGGGATCCAATATAATGTTCCGATCTATTGCTTTAGGGTCATTAAAATGTCCCAGAATGGTTTTGCCACAATACGCCGTGAGCTTAATTTTCTTCAATTATTAGATTAGAGATTACTTAGACCTTAAAAATCGTATTCCAATTTTAAACGAATTTTGGCCTTGTTTAATTTTTTTTAACCACGTTAAAATCTTTTCGTTTCTCATTTCGGAATCCTATGATTCAAAAAGATGGTCTCTTTTTGAAATCTATCTTTTATTTTTTTCTTCTTTTACCCGACATTTCTAGTATTTTGATTTGAAAGACGACTGGAATGCCATTAGCAGATGATTTACTGGAAAATTCATTGATGAACCCTACCTCTCTGTTTTCTTGTCTATGGATAATGTCCTTCACGCCTTCGGTGAATAGATGTAATTTTTGTTTGGCACTACTGCCTCGAATTTCTTCGAATGTACCTTGTAACATGACCGATTCCCAATTGGATATGGATTGCACTTGTTCGACTTGAACGGCAACCGATTTGTTGGCTCGCATCGCATCGATTTTATGGCCTTCCGAGGTATAGCTAATGATCGTATTGTCCGTAGGGTCAAAATAATACGTAATGGGAATCACATGGGGCTTCCCTTGCCATAGATAGGCCAAGTGGCCGAGGTAATTGTTCCTGAGTACGCGTTCGATCGCGCTAGTTGTTAAATCTGTCATTGTTATTGTTTTTCAATATTACCAATCGTTTTATATGTATTGTGTCAAGTGTAGTTACTGCTTGTATTCCGCCACTGATTATAGATTTCCTTTTTTTAAGCTGTTGTGCCGCATGGTTAGCCGCTCGAATCGTAAAGGCGGATAAACGAGTTAACCATTTAACCACTTGCCAACATATTATAACCTATAATTTTTCAAAAACCTTAAATGCGGAAGAAAGGTCAGAAAAAGCATGGTTGTGCGTACCATTTGGTAAGAAATCCAATTACCCAACTTATTGAGTATACCGTCTCTTTGTCTTAGACTCCCCTTTGTAATTTCGCTACACTCGCTTATAACCATTTCAAATCCAGCCCGAAGGTTTTCGGCAAATTCCACAGAGTGAACCTCTACGTTCATTTCAATGCTGCCATAGCAACTAAGACTGTTCAAGTTAAATGAACCTACGGTAGACCATTTGTTGTCAACCACCGCAGTTTTACCGTGTACTACGGATTTGTTCCACTCATAGATTCTCATATGGTCGTCTAGAAAAGAGGAGTACAAATGTTCGGTCGCCCTACGCACCAAAGGCACATCGCTAATACCCGCTAAGATCACCGTTGTTTTTATTCCTCTTTTACACGCCTTTTTCAAAGCCTTTGCCAATCTGTTTCCTGGTAAAAAATACGAGCCCACGATTACTATTTCCTTTTCGGCATGAATGAAGGCGTTCGTGTAGGCATCACAGACTTCCGTTTTTTGCTGTAGCCAGTCGTTTTGTAAAATTCCCACGAGTGCACTACCGGCCGAATGTAAAACTGGTGGTATTTTTTTTGAACTCCCTTTTTTGAAAAAATAATCGCTACACAATATTTGTAGATTCTTGGCTGCTGGGCAGTTTAACTGAACGGCATAGTCCAACCAAGGTTCCGAACCTGTGGTTCCGTGGTACTTATCGGCAATATTGATTCCGCCTATCAATGCCATTTTTTCATCGGCGACCACAATTTTATGGTGCATCCGCCTGCCGATATAAAAATTGTTCAGAGAGAATAAAGGTGAAAAAAAACGAAGTAAAATACCATGCTGCACCAAATCCTGGGCAAAACTATTGGGTAATGCAGCGCTACCATAGGCGTCCAATAAGACATATACCTTTACTTTGCGCTGAGCGGCTTTCTTCAAACAGGAGGCTATACGGTTTCCTGTTTCATCATTTTCAAAAATGTAGGTCTGTAAATAGATTTCTTTTTCTGCCTTATCGATTAACTTTTCCAGCCTTAAAAAATAGTCTTCTCCCGAACGAACCAATTCAACATATTTCGAATTGTCAGCAGCATTTTGAAGTGCTGTTTTACTACGTTTTCTAAGTGCATATCTATGATCCATCGCTATAGTTTTTTATGCTGGTCGGCCAATAAGTGCCCGTCAATCCCTTTATTTGGTCGCTTCAAAAAGTAAACCAGTCCCATAGCACCCAAAATTGTTGCACCGGCAATAATAAAAGGGTAATAAAACCCACCGGCTATCAGCCAAGTCCCCAATACCGGGCCCAAAATTTGACCGATACTGTTCGTGGAACTTTGAATGGATATATTCCTTCCCGTATTTTCCTGGGAAATCAAAGAAACTGCCGAAAGCAGGTTTGGTGTCACCATGGCTCCCCCAGCTGCGAAAATTAATATGGTACCATAAATGAATAGTTCACCGCTCACAAAGGGGAAGACAATTAACGAAACACCGGATATTAATAGCCCCAATGTTATTTGCTGTTTTGAGGTCAGCATTTTTTCGCCATAGGTCGCGAATACAGGCTGCAAAACGGCCATTGCAGAACCACAGAGCATAAAACCAATACCTACCTGATTGGTTGTAAAGGCCAACTCATCCTTTCCATAAATTGAAAACACGGTCTCGAACAAGGTAACCACAAACTGCATCGCAAAGGACAAGAGCAACAAAATGATAAAATAGTTACTCAGGGAAAAACTGAATTTGACTGCCTCAGAAACAATACGATTTTTTATTTCCGTATTCTTCAGCGATTTTATGATTATCAGCAATACCACAAAGCCCAAAAGAGCGGCCAAAATAAAGGGAACCGAAAAACGGTCTAAGTGGAACACTCCAAAAGAGTATGTATAGTGTAGGTTCGTTTGCGACAGAAATCCCCCCAGAACAGGGCCAAATATCACACCGGAACTGATAGCGACCCCAGACCAGGCCATTATTTTGGTCCTTCGCTTTTCAGAGGTAATATCACTTAAATAGGCATTACTGACCGGGATGACCGCTGACGTAAAGATGCCCCCTATAATACGGGCTATATATAGCATCGACAGAGAGGTGGCAAGACCGGTTAGCAAGTTCATCACGACAAAACCTACAAGCCCCAATAGTATTATAGGTTTACGGCCGTGTTTATCGGAAAGCTTGCCCCAGACGATAACGAACAAGAGCTGGAACAATGGATAAATACTGGTCAACATTCCGATATGGAAGTTGATAAGGTCCGTATCCAGATTGTCTTTTAGAGCCAGTCTTTCGGTATAATATGGGAGGGTAGGCAATAAAATGCCGTAGCCCAACATCACTACGAACAAACTCAGTAAAACGAGAAATATTCTACCAAGTTTTTCTTTCCTGTTCATTAGTCGTTGCCTATTTTTCTTTTTAACAATTGGGCATTAATGGCAACGATAATTGTACTCAGACTCATAAAAACCGCACCTACTGCTGGGCCTAAGACAAAACCGGATGAATATAAAACCCCTGCGGCCAACGGGATAGCCACTACATTATATGCCGTTGCCCAAACCAAATTCTGAATCATTTTGTTATAGGTGGCTTTACCGAACAGTATGAGGTTGGCAATATCTTTAGGATTGCTATTCACCAGAATAATGTCGGCTGTCTCAGCGGCCACATCTGTACCTGAACCCACTGCTATGCCAATATTTGCCTTTGCCAATGCCGGCGCGTCATTGACTCCATCACCTGTCATAGCCACAAACTCTCCTTTGTCCTCCAGTTCATCAACAATTTCGACTTTTTGATGGGGGAGTACCTCGGCATAATACCCATCCAAACCAAGTTTGTCACTCACAGCTTTGGCTGTTTTTTCATTATCGCCCGTAGCCATTAAGACTTTGATGTTATTCTTTTTGAATACTTTGATGGCATCGGCAGATTCTGGCCGTATTTCATCAGCCAGCGCAATATACCCTGCTAATTTTCCATCTATTAGAACAAAAACTACGGTCTCTGCGGCATCGCTGTAGGCATCTTCGGGAATTTCGATTTTTTCATCCCGAAGATATCCCGGACTTACTACCTTGACATCCTTACCCTCTACGATTGCCTTTACACCCTTGCCCGTTATGGCGTTGAAGTTTTTGGGCTTTGGAATCTCAATGTTCTCTTCTTTGACTTTTTTGATGATACCTACGGCAATGGGGTGTTCGGAGCTTTGTTCCAGAGCGCTGGACAGCCTTAGTATTTCATTCTTGCTATACGATTTATTGACCGACTCAATTCGGGTCACCCCAAAATCACCCTTTGTTAATGTTCCCGTTTTATCAAACAATAAAGCTGATATTTTTCGGGATTCTTCAAAGGCCGTTCGATTCCGGATCAATAAACCATTTTGGGCAGATACCGCAGTAGATATGGCGACAACCAACGGAATGGCAAGACCGAGCGCGTGTGGACAGGCAATGACCATGACCGTTACCATTCTTTCCAATGCAAAAACAAATGGGAGACCTAAAATCAGCCAAACCGCGAGTGTCCCAAAGCCAATGGCCAATGCAATATAGGTCAGCCATTTGGCCGCCCGATCTGAAAGGTTCTGCATCTTCGATTTCGTGCGCTGTGCCTCATCGACCATCTTGATCACCTTGTTCAGGTAACTGTCCTTACCAGTATGTTCTACCTTTACCCTTAAGGTACTATTGCCATTTATGGAACCTCCGATGACCTTATCCTGTACTTCTTTTTTCACCGGTTTTGACTCGCCTGTCAGCATCGACTCGTTCAGGTAGCTGGATCCTTCGGTGATGATGCCATCGGCGGGTACTTTCTCACCGGGTTTAACCAATATGATGTCATCTTTTAGCAAATCCTCTAGTTTTACATCTTGAATTTTATCACCCACAACTTTATGGGCCTCGGCGGGTAGCATACTGACCAAAAGTTGGAGCGCCTTGGATGCTCCGAGCACCGATTTCATTTCCAACCAGTGTCCCAACAGCATAATGACAATCAAGGTGCTTAGTTCCCAGAAAAAATCCTCACCAGGGAGTCCGAAAACTGTGGCAGTGCTATAGAAATAGGCTACACTTATGGCCATGGAAATCAGGGTCATCATACCGGGTCCCTTGGATTTTATTTCATTATAAAATCCTTTGAGAAAGGGCCAGCCACCCCAGAAATAGATGAAGGTGGATAGTGCAAAAAGGATGTAGGGATTACCGGGAAGCAATAGGTCATACCCAAAAAACTCCTGTATCATTGGCGATAAGAACAATATTGGGATGGTAACGATTAAAGATATCCAAAACCGTTTTCTAAAATCCTTGACCATCATTTTATGGTGGTCGTGCCCCATTTGTCCGTGAGAGGGGTTATGGCCCGAATGGTCTCCACTTCCGTGATCCATTTTAGAATGGTCTTCTCTTTGGTGTTGCTTTTTGGAGGAGTCCATCTTAGCATGGTCATGGTTACTGTGATCCATTTTTGAGTGATCCATCTTAGAATGGTCCATTTTTTTGTCCTTGTGCTCTTTGTGATTGTCCATAGTGTTCTATTTTTAGGTATTTGGATATGTTAAATTATGTTTTTTAAGGTGTTCCAATACTATTTTGGCAACGCAATAGTTGCGGTACCAACGTTTGTCGGCTGCAATAATGTGCCATTGAGGGTCGTTGCAGTTGTTCATTAACATATTATAAGCCTCTCTGTAAACTTCCCATTGGCTGGCCGCTTTTTCGTCTTCGGCACTATATTTCCAGCGTTTATAAGGTTTGGTCTGTCTTTCTTTGATACGTTCTTTCTGTTCTTCTTTGGAGATATGAAGAAAAAATTTGAGTACATGAATGTTATTTTGCCTAAGATGCTGTTCCATATATTTTAATAGCTTGCAACGGTGTTCAAGTATTTCTTCTTCGAGGGAATTGGTAACCTTGGGTACCAGGATATCTTCATAATACGAGCGGTTAAAAACTTGTATCATGCCCTTTTGGGGAAAGTGCGGATAGACCCTCCACAGAAAGTCGTGCCTGAGCTCCTCTTCGGTCGGCTTTTTGAATGATTTTACATGAACACCCTGTGGATTCATGCCCTTAAGCGCATTACGAATCGTACCGTCTTTTCCAGAAGTATCCATTCCCTGCAAAATAATCAACAAGCCAAAGCGCCCATCGGCATAAAATTTGTTCTGAAGCTCAAAAAGTTCTTCCCGTATCCCTAACAATCTTTTTTTGGATTGTTTTTTTGAGCTACCTGCGGGAGGAAGGGTTGAAATTGTATTTAAGTCTATCATAGGTTACAGTTTTATCGTAATTTTCTTCGCATTGCTTCCGAGATATTTTCAGCATAGACCCCATAGGCATCTACCAAAAGCCCCTTTATACCATCTTTTGATGAAATGGCATAAAGAACACTGTTATCGTCTGTACTGCTCATACCTTCAAAACGATGGGTTTCATCCACATCAAAATCTTCGGGCTGAATTTCCATTTTCAGTGAGGCACATTGCAAGCATTCTGGTTTCAAGTTGAAATCATAGGTATATCCCCTGATCTGTAAATCATTAATTGCTTCTGATAGGGTGTCATAGTTTCTCATAATTTATGGTTTGTATGTCATCGTAAAATAGCTGCCGTCTTTCTCGGTAAATTTCTGGAATGATAACAAGTTCTCATTTGTAAGTTTTTCACTTGCAACATAGTCCAATTGTTTAATTCGTATACCAATGGCGTAGGCTTTAATATTGATTTTGGATTTGATTGTTTTCCCATTACCATTGGATTCCAACACCCGGTCATAAATTTTTATTTTGCTGTTAGAACCAAAGAAATTCAACAATCCGGAGTCGAAACTCATTTCGAGTTCGACACTATCCAAGTTCGACAGATCATAGAGTTCCTTGAAATTTTCAGAGGTCGTACTGATTTCGGTTTCCTTGGATTTTGGGTTCGAAAACGGAAAGGCCATTACCATTATACTGGCTTCATCGGGCTTGCAGCGATACGTCATGGTGTATTTGTCAGTAGATTTTTTGTCCTTGTCAAACAGTTCGGCAACCACTTCAACCTCATAATATCCATCGACTTCTTTTAGCTTTCCCGCCTTAAAGGTCTGCTTGTTCAGAAAGTCTCCATTTTTATTAAAACTTTCCCGTTCCACCCATCTATCGGACAATTGTCCGATCAACATTTTATTCTGTGCATATGCAGAAACGACCATAAAAATGAATACTGTAAAGTGCAATCCTATTTTCATTGATGGTGCATCAGTTCGTTTACTTCCTTGGCTATGGTATCGCTTAAATCAATTTTATTTGACTGATGTGGAATTGTATTGCAGGTAATGATATCCTTGACATGGGCATCCCAGAGATCTTGATAGGCATTCCCTGAAAATACGGCATGAATGCCAATGCATATTGCAGGTTTCATTCCCGTACTCTTCAAATGCTCCGTAGTATCTATCATGGTACGGGCCGTAGAGATGATATCGTCCACCAAAACAGGGGTCGCGTCCTTAAATTTGTCAACTTCAGGCACGGAGACTTCAACATCACGGTCACCATGGCGAGTCTTTTGTAAGACCGTGAAAGGTGCTCCCGCTTTTTTTGCCACATCTGCAACCCACTGCTCGCTTTCCGAATCGGGCCCGATCAGTACCGGATTATGGATATTTTCCTTGATGTATTTTGAGATTTCGTCAGCGGCATGGATGACTCTGTTCGGAATTCTATATACTTCGCCCAACGAATGTATCCGATGCAAATGGGGATCAATGGTGGTGATGCTATCTGCGAAACCCGAAATCAATTTCCCAAAAAAACCAGAAGTTACACCTTCACCTTCATTAAAAATCTTGTCTTGCCGCATATAGGCAAGATAGGGTGCTACCAAACAGGTACACATCGCACCAAGTGATTTTGCTGTTTGGCTTAAAAAATAGAGCGGTAATAGTTTTTCATCTGGTTCGTGTAAGGTACAGACCAAAACTACACATTTATCTTTTACATCGGAAAGTATGCGTGTATAGGATTCACCGTCCGGAAATTTTCTTATGTTGCATTCCCCGATTTCCGCTTTCATTTTTTTAGCCAACAACTCGGTGAGTTCCTGATTTCCGGGAAGACTGAATAATATAGTTTTCATTTTGTTTTTTATTTAATGGTTATGATATCGTTATGGCGATTTTTGTATTCTAAAGCATAGTTTAGCTCACCTTGTGATTCTGCAAAAAGCGTGTATAGTAAGCCGTCTTTTTCAACTTTATCATTTAAATGGACATTCAATGAAATTCCCGCAGATTTAGATTGGGGTGCACCTGAAAGTTTTGCGAGCTTCGCTATCTTTCTATTGTCAATACGCTTCAAAATCCCCGAAGTCTCCGCTCTGATTTCTGTTTTAAAAGGTGCCAAAACAGGTTGTGTAAAACGCCCCTGGGCTTTACAAATGGCAAGAAATTTTTCGTAGGCCTTACCAGATATAAGTACCTCTTTGGCGGTTTCCATTCCTTTTTCTTTTTCGACCTTTCCTGAAAGTTCTAACAGTTCTCCAGCCAACAGCACAACACGTTCCTTTAAGTCTTTGGGTGCATCTTCTTCATTTTTTAGCACATTCAATATGTCGATAGCTTCCAATGTTGGGCCGATGCCATAGCCTACAGGTTGAGAGCCATCTGTTATGATTGCTTTTACCTTCAGGCCGACAGCCTTACCGACATTTTCCAAATGATTTTTCAGCTTTTCAGCCATTTCCATACTACGAACTTTGGCAGTTTCACCTACAGGGATATCGATAACAACGTGAGTAGAACCAGCTGCAGCTTTTTTTGATAGTACGGAAGCTATTAGCTGCCCTTCACTGTCAATATCCAATGCTTTTTCAATTTTAATGAGCACATCATCTGCGGGACTTAGTTGGGCAGTACCGCCCCAAACAAAACAACCACCTTCTTGATTTACTACGGTCTCTATCTCGTCAGCAGAAAGCGCAACGTTGGTGAGAACTTCCATTGTGTCCGCCGTACCTGCTGGTGATGTAATGGCTCGGGACGATGTTTTGGGCATTGTAAGCCCGTAAGCGGCAACTATAGCCACTACCAAGGGGGTGGTTCGGTTTCCAGGCAATCCACCAATACAATGTTTATCCACAACTATTTCTTTGTTCCAGTTTAGTTGCTTTCCTGAAGCAATCATCGCTTTTGTTAGGTCGGATATTTCATCAATATCCATTCGGTCTCCTGCACAGGCTGTGATAAATGCTGAAAGATGGATATTTGAATAATCTCCCTCCACGATGTCTTTTATGATCTGATTATAGGCATCGTAATTGAGCTTTTGATTATAAATTTTTGCCCTAACGTGACTCAACGATTCAATAGGTTCCAAATGGGAAACATACAGCATATCATTTGGGGAAACATTCAGTTTTTTTGCAGCAGCGTCTGATAGACCTATCTCATTGGGCAACAGAATATCTGAATTTATGACGTTGAGGCTTGCCACTATTGAACGGGTTACTTTAGCAACCCTTATCCTTGTGAGTGCCTCAAACCCTTCCGAAATACACACGAGGCAATCATCACGCATATATACCACATTTTCGTTTTGGGTATAGATACCAAGATGTTTATATTTTAAAATATTTGAATGTTGTTCCATGGCCTATACAATTTCTTCAATGCTGTATAATTGCGGTATTTCTGCTTTCCAGCTATAAGTTCTCTCAATGTCGTTTTTCAATGCCTTTGCACCTTCATTTTCACCGTGTACAATAAAAATCCGTTCAGGCGTGTTCTGTATCTTACTCATCCAACCCAAAAGTTCTTTATGGTCTGCATGCGCTGAAAGCCCTTCAATTTCAACAACTTCCATGTTAAAAGGAACCCATTTTCCATAAACTTTGAGTTCCTTGTCACCTTCCAGTAACTTCCTGCCACGTGTACCTTCGGCCTGATAACCTACAAATAGAAGGGTATTATTGGAGTTTTGAGCTTGGGTTTCAAGATAGTTAAGCATTCTTCCTCCAGTAAGCATTCCGCTTCCGGCAATGACAATTTTTGGTTTATTATCAGTCCGCAATTCCATAGTTTCACGATAACTGCTTACAACGGTAAAGTGCGAGCACATTTCATCACATTCATTGTCTTCTAATCTGTGCCAATCCCTTGTGCGGTGGAATAGTTCTAGTACATTAGTCCCCATAGGGCTGTCCATTATCATTTGCACTTTTGGTATTTTATTTTCCTTGAGCAATCTCCAAAAAATAAGCATCATAAGTTGGGCACGTTCTACCGAAAAGCTTGGGACAAATAGACTGCCACCTCTATCAAGGGTGTCATTGACCAGTTTTTCAATCTGTGGAATGGCTTCTTCTTCCTCTGGATGAAATCTTCCGCCATAAGTGGATTCAATAAACAGTACATCGGCCTTTTTCGGGTTTAATGGTGGGTATAACAGTAAATCATGGGTTCTACCTATATCTCCTGAAAAGACATAGCGTTTTCCATGTACATCCAAATCGATATAAGTTGCTCCCAAAATATGTCCATTGTATTGGAAACGGGCTTTTACGCCATCAAACAATGGAATCCATTGTGATTGCGGAACGCCCTTAAAATGTGGAACGGTTTTTTCAACATCCTTTAAGTCGTATAGTGGCTCTGCTGGGCTGTGCTTGGAATAACCTTCTTTATTGGCACGTTCGGCTTCCTGTTCCTGTATTTTAGCACTATCGTTCAGAATGATTTTGGCAATATCCAAGGTTGGATTTGTACCGTAAATAAAACCATTAAATCCTTGTTTGACCAATCTTGGTAGATAGCCTGTGTGGTCCATATGGCCGTGTGTGAGCAAAACCACATCAATCTCTGAAACGTTCACAGGGAGATATTCCCAGTTTTTGAGACGTAACTCTTTTAAGCCTTGAAACAATCCACAGTCAATCAGTATTTTTTTGTTTCCAGTATCCACTAAATATTTGGAACCGGTTACTGTACCAACCGCTCCCAAAAAATGGATGTTTATTTTATTATTTTTCATTTTTATAATATTTTTTTAGTGGCCACCACAGCAAGAAGGTGTGTTACTTTTGTCTTGAGTCGATTTGTACAACTCTACTATTTCATTATAAAGATTTCGCGAATCCTCTTTGATAAAAAGGGCTAACTTTTTAATGGATAAAGGTTCAAAGTTTACCATTTCCAATAGTATTTCCAAGGCTTCTTCAAGCAGTTTTGGGTCATCTTCCAATGCTTCGTAAAATGGTTCTAAATCAATACTCTTTTGTTTCTTTAATTCTTCTGTTTTCATGATAGTTATTTTTAAGATTTTATTTTTTTAATGGTTTTTGCACAGTGCTTCGGAATCCTCCAAAATCTTTTTGTGCCTTGTTTTATCTATTCCGATTTCATTTAGCAAAGTAGGTGTTTCGTGAAGCTCTTTGCAGAGCACAATGCCTTTATCCAATAATTTGGATTTCTCGGCCTTCGTCAAGGTTGTTAAAGAGGTTAAGGGATGTAGGCCGGATTTGTCTATGCGTTCTTTCAGACCGTTTCCTTCCGGATAATCCCAACTTGTAAGCATCAGCCCAACACAGGTGCCATATTGTATAGCATCAGTTGTAAAACGGGTGTTGGTGTACACTCCACCCTGATGAAACTTTGTTTTGTGGCCTTGCTGTTTTTCCCATTGTTTTTCGACATCCAAAAATCTTGAATGTATATATAGTGGAATCTTGACATTGCAAAACCTGCCTTGGTCGCTATGGTATTTGCATTCAATCATATAATGTTTCTTATCCTTTTGGGCAATGACATCTACTTCATGGGTCACACAGCTTCCCTGTATGATGCTACTGACTTGTGTCTGAAATCCTTCGTGTTCCAGCAATTTGCCGACAAACTTTTCAAAGGGGTAGCCTGAAGGCCCCAGTTCCATCAGCGCTTTTTTGAGTTTGTATTTTGATGCGCTTACCCGAGATTTCCTTTTCAACATCTTAAAGGCCATTTGATATATCTTCTTGGTGGTCATTCCGTCGAAAACGATGTCCTCAATATTTTTGACAATCTCATTAATTGTTATTTCATTCGCACCGGCCCGTTCCAATGACCGCCTTACTTTTTCCATTTGAAAAGGTGCCTTCTCGCCGCTTGCTTTTATAATTGTTATCTTATCCATTAATGTGTATTTTTTTAATATTGGCCAAAGCAAAGACGACCAAGAAAAAGCTTAGGAATATTTCGAGCATGACAACAAATCTGGCTACGTCTGAAGTAGGAACAATATCGCCGTAGCCCACCGTTGAAAATGTGATCACACTGAAATAAAAAAAGTGATACAAATTGTAGAGATACGAGTTCGAATAATCAGGAACGCCTTCAAATGTGGTATGGTTAAATTGGAAAAGACAAGCATAGTCGGTCGCATAGGAGAAAATGCTAATGATGATAATCAATCCAAAAACCCAAAGCAATCTCTCCAATGAATGACAGATCTTGATCAATTTTGACAAGCGTTTCAGGGTAGTTGCCGTTATCACAATGGTCTTTCCAAGTGCTGCCGCAACGATAATTATGTGGAATGGAAAAGAGGGGTGGTCTATCATCGACATCAAAACGACATACAGGATGCCTATTCCCAAAATGGTAACCAGGGGCAATACCGTTCTGTCCAACAATAATTTGTAGAAGGCTATTTCTCGTATTTGACCTAAGCTATCGGACATAGTGTTATACTTTTCAAATTTTGATAGTCATTACCGGCAGTGATGAATGGTTTGCAACCCCTTCAGCTATACTTTTTGAGAACAAACTCAAAAAACCTGTATTGCCATGTGTGCGCATGGCGATCAGGTCAGCTTTGTTTTGCTTCAAATAAGTGTTGATGCCCGTCTCCACCGTCATTTCGTTATAGACGTTCATAGAGAAATTCTTGAGTTTGGGAAAACCCTCCAAAAACTTTCGAATAGGGTCTAGGCCGAGGGCAATACTGTTACGGTCCGATTCTGTATTGATGCGCAAAAGGTGAATTTTTGCATTGCATTTTACTGCGATGGATAGTACCTCTTTAAAGGCATTGCCCACATCCTCCACAAAATCTGAAACGAAGACGATATCCTTGAAAGGAAACCTTACATCATCTTCTTTTACCACAATGACCGGAACATCAGATCTTCTTACCAAACGTTCGACGTTGCTTCCCAAAAGTTCCCGTACAATGCCCTTGGTGCCACTACTGCCCGCAATAATGAAATCATGGTCATAATGGCCAGAATGTTTCAGTATGTTTTCCTGGTCCACCTGAAATTGCAAAAAGGTCTGACATTTCAGGTTTTCTTGTTCGGCCTTTTTTTCCAATGCACGTAATGAGGCTTTTGCTGCCCCAATTTTTTTGAGGGTCTCCGGATATCGCTTTTCTTTTTGCTTATCCAATTTTACCCAATCCACCGGTGTTTTCAGCAAATGGAAAAAATGGATTTCTGCCTCGAAGAGCTTGGCCATCTTGATTCCAAACTCCGCCGCCTTATTGCAGTTCTCTGAAAAGTCTGTGGGTACCAATATGTTTTTCATCTTAACTATGATTTTATGGGTTGTTTCACTTCGTTTTTATTTCATTTCCTGAAACGGTTCCATTTTCGAAACAATCAATGTTATAAATGGTGGTTTCAGCAATGTTGGTCAAAGCCGTATTGGTCAAAAAAGCCTGGTGACTGGTAATCAAGACATTGGGAAAGGTCATTAATCGGGCAATTACATCATCTTGTAAAATCTCGTCGGAGTGGTCTTCAAAGAACAGCCCTTCTTCCTCTTCATACACATCAATACCGAAATAGCCGATTTTCCTTGATTTCAGTCCCTCTATGACCGCTTTGGTATCGACCAGCGCGCCCCTGCTCGTATTGATAAGCATTACCCCTTTTTTCATGCGTTCGATTTGTTCGGCACTGATGATATGCCTCGTTTCGGGGGTTAAGGGAACGTGGAGGCTTATGATGTCCGATTCGCTGCAGAGTGTTTGGCAGTCAGTGAATCGTACACCATACATTTCTTTCAATTCCTTATCCTCCTCTAGGTCGTATGCCAGTATCTTACAGCCAAAACCATATAGTATTTTGACCAGGACCGCACCAATTTTTCCCGTGCCCAATACCCCGACCGTTTTGCCGTTCAGGTCGAACCCTGTGAGTCCGTTCAGCGAGAAATTCATATCCCTGACCCTATTGTGGGCCCTAACCAGTTTTCTGTTCAATGCAAGTATCAACGCTATGGTGTGTTCGGCAATGGCATAGGGGGAATAGGCAGGAACCCTAGCTACTTTTATGTCCAATTCGGTAACTGCTGCCAAATCAACATGATTAAAACCAGCCGAACGCAATGCGATATTTTCTACGCCAATGACTTTTAGTTTTTTTAGTACATTCTTTGAGGCATCATCACCTGTAAATAAGCTAACTGTTTTAGAACCTTTAGCTAGAACAGCCGTTTCTTCTGTCAATCGAACATCAAGTAGTATTAATTGATGTTTATTATTATTTGCTTGAATTAGATAATGTTCTTCAAACTTGTGTGTGCTATATACTGTTGTGTTCATTTTGGTTTCTGCTATTAAAATCTCAATTTATCCAAGAATTAAGTACAATATAAAGGATGCCAAGAAGGACGACCGCCCCAAAGGCATAGCCCACTAGTCGCCCTGTTTTTTGAGAGCCTTTGAAAAAGGCAATGCCCAATTTCACGGTCATATTGCTCAGGGTCGCTGCAATGATGACATTCGATGCCAAAATCAGCTTTTCATTCTGCAAGGCAAATTTTGCCATACTGATGGTTATGGCATCGGTATCGGCCAAACCTGCTATCAATGCCGAATAATAAAGACCACTTTCGCCAAAAAATTTGTTTCCATAAAAAACCGAGAACAGGATGGCCACATAGATGCCGCCAAAACCGATCGCATTCCAGATGTTAAGTGGATTTCCCAAATTGATGTCGGTGTTCGGCTGATCGTCATCCTTCCGTATCAAAAGCAGGGAAGCTACGAGACAGACCACCGTAAGCAGGGCAAAGGGAATTGTAAGATAGTTCAGGATAGCAATATTGAAAATATAGGCAAGAGCCGCAAGTCTAGGGAACATAATCGCCGATGCTATAATGATACCCGCTGCGTATTTTTTTGAAAGCTCGGGAGACTCCTTACTTCTGGAGGCATAGATCCAAGCTACCGCCGTACTCGATATTAAACCGCCCAGAATAGCCGTCAACAAGATTCCCTTTTTTGATCCAACATATTTGACCAAAAAGTAGCCGATAAAGTTCAAAAAGGAAACAATGACTATAATAGCCCCTATCTCAAAAGGGTTCAGAAGGCCCTCTGGCCCATAATCCTTATCGGGCAGAAACGGTAATATCAAAAGTGCAATGATTGAGAATTTGATAAAGGCAAACAGTTCTTCGGATGTGATATTCTTTATGAACGAGCGGAAGGTGGTCTTTAGGGATAACAACGTAACCACAATTACGGCCGTGGCAATAGACTCTTTGTACAAATGGCCCGAAACCATAACACCAAGAATAAATGTGGCAATCAAAGCGAGATTTGTGGTATTACCGGTCATGGAATGTTTCTGCACAATGGACAAATGGCTGATGGCAAAGAACAAAATAATGGTCGCCAAACTAACAATGACAAGCCAAGAGGTATAAGTCTCGTTCAAACTGCCCAACATAAAACCGATTATGGCCGTTATCGGAAATGTTCGAATACCGGCAAACCCCTGCTCATCCTTTAGCTTGTCATATTCCCTTTCCAGTCCAAGGATAAGACCTATACCCGTGCTTAGGAGTACCCCCAGAATGTAGGGGCTTAATAGCTCACTTATGTTTTGATGTGTTTGCATTATTTTTTTCTTTCCCTTGTAACTATTATCATTTCATTAATTCCTTTCAGGGTCACAATTCCTTTCAGCTGCCCGTCATCCAAGACCGTGGCAAACTGGGAATTGTTAGACATGAGCTTTTCGTACACCTGCTGTAGGGGCATATTTGTGTCTACTGTTACAAAATCTTTTCTCATAAGATCGGATACATAGGAATCATTGCCATATGAGGAAAGCCCCTTGATCAGGTCCTTTCGTGTCAGCACGCCATGCACATGATTATTTTCTGTGACCAAAAAAACCTCTTCTTGGGTACTTTGCAATATCTGCACCAGGTTTCCCAAGGTTTCCGTGGGCGATAAACAGGTATATTGTGCAATCAAAACATCCTTTACGGTAAATCCGACCAGAGCAGATTTGCCACTTTCGTGCATTTGCTCGACTCCGGCACCTAGATAGATGAACAGGCCAATAAAAACCAACCAGAAATTAGAGAAAAAACCAAGAAAAACGAATACTATGGCTAAAAACTGGCCTACCCGTGCGGCAATGGTCGTTGCTTTCAGCTTATCTAACCTGAATGCCAATAGTGCCCTCAACACTCTTCCACCGTCCATTGGAAAAGCTGGTATCAAATTAAAGACCGCTAGGATCAAATTCGCAGCCATGATGTTAAACCAGAAATCTTCACCGCTCATGTGGTCTATTTTCGAAATTGGCAACAGTTCATCGTTAACGTAGAGAAGAACAAAAAGGGTCCCGGCAATCACAATATTTACTACAGGGCCGGCCAGTGCCACCACCAGTTCCTGGGCAGGTTTATCCGGCATTCTATTGAGACTGGCGACGCCACCAATGGGATAGAGCGTAATATCACGCGTTGGGATATTATATTTTTTGGCCGCGAGCGCATGGCCAAATTCGTGTAGGACAACGCAGGCAAAGAGAACGATGATGAAAAATGCTCCCTTTATGCCTTCTGTCCAACCATGGCCCATTTCAAAATGCATCATGAATATCCATCCGACAATGATCCAAAACGTCCAGTGGACGAAGACCTTGATGCCCGCATAGCTTCCAATAAAGAGGGACCATTTTTTCATGTGTTCTGTATTTTAAGGGTTTTTGATCTGTACGCCAGCACTATCACCAAACCGTATCCTAACAGGGCAAGAAGGAATACAAATCTATAACCGTAAAGGATGGAAATGACAACGGCAAAGATCGAGGCGGCAACGCCTGCCACGCTTGATATACCCAATAAATAGGGAATGCTTTTCTTCTCTTTCAGGGAGGAGGCCTTTTTCAGCAATACCGGAAAAGGGATTCCTATAAAGAAAGACGGAAGCAGCAAAAATAGGGCGATCCAGAATTCAGATAGTTGTTTATACCATATAGGGAGCAGTACGTAAACGGTTAGTAAGGAAACCAAAATAACCAAGACCGTGTATGTGATGAGCTTTCGGGAAAGATTTTTTTTGAAAGCCCCCGTCACAAGGCTGCCCAAGCCATTGCCCAACAAAAATGTAAAAAGCAGCAATGAAAAAGACTGTGATGGATTGGAAAGTTTTAAGTTGAGTACCTGAAAAAGATATCCCTGTACGAGGATATATGAGAACCCCAACAAAAAGGAAACGAGTGCCCAGGCCCTAAATTTTCTTCGTATATATAAAGAGGTGCTTTCTGAAAAAGAGACCGATTTCCATCCGTTCATATGATTGAAAATGAACCACCCGATGATGAACAGACCAAGCCATAAAGGGGTGGTCATGGCATCGGGTAGGCCATTGTTGTAATTAAAAAAATAGGGGGAATCATCGGAAACCGGACTCAAGTTTATGGAAGCGGCTTTCCAAAGTTCATCATACGCATAAGATCCGTTGGAGATATCGTACAACAGTTTGTCGAACATGAACCATTGATAGTTTACGTTCTGCACGATGGTGTCCAAACTTTCCTGTCTGATATACGGAAAATAAAACGGCTCCTTGTCCAATCCATAATAGTGTGCGGTATTATGTGCCTCCTCCATTGTTTTTTGTTCAAAAGGGTTCTTTTTAATGACCAATACAGGGTTCATTTCGTCGGAATAGATATACACCTTTTTTAACGCCTCTATTTGATTGACCCCCATCCGATCCTGGAGCTCCAAAAAGTTCGCCAACATTTTATATACCTCCTGCCTTCCGTGCATCGTAAAATAGATGGCCCCGTCTTCCGTTAAACCATCCAAATAATCGGCAAGTGCCTCCATGGTGAACAGATAGTTCTCGGTAAGTCCATAAAAATCGGTGCCCCTTGAACTTTTGGTCACCGGAATGGTCAATATGATGGCATCAAATTTTCCCTTGTTCTCAATTATGAAATTTCTTCCTTCGTTCACATGTACCTTTATGTTCTCCTTATCGAGGAAGGTAGAGGGATTGTATTTTTCCATCAATGCTACAAAGGAAGGGTTGACCTCTGCTGCCTCGATATATTTAAAGCCCATGAAGTATGTTGTGGCAATATCTATTCCACCACCGGGACCTATTATCAGCACCGAATCCTTTTCCTTTTCGCTTAAAAAGTTCAAAGCAAATACGGCCGGAAATCCGGATAATACTTTTCTCATTTTAACAGTATCCTTTGCAAGTTCATCGATATCGATAACTTTGGTTCCCGCAGCAGCATCTATAAACATTGATTTGGACACGGTACCATCAGGATATGTGAACTTTACAAGATCCGTCTGACCAAAAGCACTCCAGCGGCTTTCGATTTTTTCGCTTTTAAAAGCGGGGTTGGCCATCAATCGGTACAAATCCTTGGACGGGTCTTTGGCAACGGGTATAGTGAAGTTCAGGGCATCTTTTGCAAATCCCATTAGAAAAATAACGCCAAGCACTAAGGGGGCCAGTATTTTTGAATAACGGTTCTTGTGTGCTATCAAGGCTACTACCAGGGCCAGCAGCAGTAACCCTATAGCAATCGCCACCACCTGTGCCAAGCCAAACGTGTTGAGCAAAAAAACGGAGGTGAGTGCACCTGTGGCCGCCCCTATAAGGTCTAAGGCATATAAGGTTGACAAGTGCCGATTATCCGTTTCAAAAATATGGGCATAGACTATTCCGATGGCCATGAACGGAATAGTTGACAAGAATATAAAAATGGGCAGGCCAAAATCAGTGGACGACGAAACGCCCAGTTGTGAAAGGCTGAGCAAAAGGGCAAAACTGAGAAACATCGTGACGGACGGTAGTGCCATCCACCAAAGCCATGAATGATTAATCATCTTGGAATATTTGGCATACGTGATCTGGCCAATACCCAAACCCAGTATGGAAAATGCAATGATAATGAGGACGAAATGAAAACTAAGAAGGTACGAGAACAGTCTTGACAGACTTATCTCGAAGACTATGGTAGCCGCAGTCAGCAAGAAAATAATCGCTATGTTGGTCGACGCTCTTTTCATTGTAATTTTAGCTTCCGAAAATTTTCAAGAGACTCCGCAGTTCATCGTTCACTTGATGTTCCTTTACCACTTGGTCAAACGGGGTAAGGCTCAGTTGGTTGTTCAAGATTCCCGCCATGACATTCTTTCTTCCATGTAAAAGTGCCTCTACGGCAGCAGTGCCGAGCCGTATGCCCAACATTCGATCAAATGCCGAGGCGTTTCCACCGCGTTGTACATGGCCCAGTTTGGCAATGCGCAAGTCCACTTCAGGGTTTATTTCCTTTATCTTTTTGGCTGCCGGCTCGACCCCTAGTTCATCCCCTTCTGAAACAATCACAACAAAGGCCTCTTCACGATCGTAGCTTCCCGCCTTTTCCAACAATTGAGTAAAGTCATGCCCACTTTCAGGTATCAAAATGGCATCTGCACCCGTACCCAATCCGGAATGGATGGCAATATACCCGCAGTCCCTGCCCATTACCTCTATCAGAAATATTCGATTATGGGACTCCGCCGTATCCCTGATCTTATCAATGTTTTCAATTGCGGTGTTCACTGCAGAATCGAAACCGAGTGTAAAATCGGTACCTGCCAGATCATTATCGATGGTGCCGGGAATGCCCAAGAACGGCAGGTCACAGATTTCTGAAAATGCCAATAGCCCTTTGAAGGTGCCATCACCACCAATAGCAATCAGGGCATCGACCTTGTTCGTTTCAAGAATTTGCATAGCTCGTTGTCTTCCCTCCAGCGTCAAAAACCGCTTGCTCCTTGCTGTTTTCAACAATGTGCCGCCTCTGTGAACGTTCTTTTTCAGTTGACTGGAATCCAACTGTACTAGGTCACCGTCGATTAGGCCTTCGTAACCTTTTTTAAAACCGCTGAGCCTTAGGTTGTTCATCTCAGCCGTTTTGGCCACCCCGTGCAAGGCGGCGTTCATTCCCGGGGAATCGCCCCCAGATGTGAATACGCCTATGTGTTTAATAGTCTTCATACTCTTATTCTTCATAATTTTTTACAGGTATATTACAAGAAAATCACCCAGCCCGGTTTTCAACGCTTCGTTCTGACAAACGGATATTTAGCACCGGACCGGAACAGGGAAACCGGAATATTCTTTTTACCCATCCCATATGGTGAATTTGTCAATATTTTTTCGAGTGGAAACCCTTGGCCTTTTTTGCCCTCCCCTCTTTTGGGGTGAAATTACTTTATCATAACTTTTATCTTTAAAATATTGATTGGCCAAGCTCTCTGCAATAACCAATTCTTCATCGGCATGAATTACCATGACCAGCACTTTACTTTGCTCTTTAGAGATTTTAGATGAATTTTTTCTGTTTTGTCCCTCATCGAGCCCAATACCTAAAAAGTCAAGTCCTTGACAAATCCTGGATCGTATTATTGGGGAATTTTCAGCGATGTCACCCGAGAAAACCAGCACATCCAAACCGCCCAAGACAGCGGTAAACGCCCCGATCCACTTTCTTACTTGATAGCAGAAGGAAGTTACAGCTTCCGCTGCCCTTCGGTCAACATCTTCTTTTAAAAGTAAATCAAGCATATTCGTACTTGTTTCGGAGATTTTTGGCGAACCGCCCTCATCATCTGTTAAGCTGTTGGGCTGTTTTGACCCCATCCGTTCTTTTTTCAGTAAATGCGCAAAATCGCCAAGATCTAAATCTCCGCTTCTTGTACCCATGACGAACCCCCCCAGTGGTGTAAACCCCATGCCGGCATCTATGCTCTTGCCCTCCTTGACGGCAGTTATACTGGCCTCTTTGCCAAGATGTGCAAGAATGAGCCTTCCATCGGCTTTTTGAATACCTATCCTTTTTTTAAGTTCCATCATGATATGGGAAAACGATAGCCCATGAAAGCCATGCCCGTGCGTGCGTGCCCGTTCAAAATGCCTTGGAATGAAAGGGGGTATCTTGGCAGCCTTGGGCAGGTTCACCAGAAAACTGGTATCAAAAAAAGCTACCTGCTGTAAGGCCGGAAATCGCATTGCGAACGTTTCAACAATCTCAATCTCAGTTGAAAGACAGTTAGGAATATTATAGTCCGCAATTTGTTTCAGTTCGTTCAATAGGGCGGTATCGATTACTTTCGGCCCAGGATAGTTCAATCCATATGTTATCTTGTGTCCTATGTAACCAATACGATCGAAGCCGGGTTGGTTTTTTAGCCAACCTATTAAAAAAACGGTCGCTTGATAAAAGCCAGGAGCGTATATCCGTGAATTTTCCCTTTCATTGCCTTTAACGTGGGTAACCCTGAAAACCTCTTTGCCGGATCCGAGGTGACGAATATCACCAAAAAGTTCCTTCACGGGATTTTCTGCCATTTCATACATTGTGAACCTAATATTTGATGGCCCGGCACTGATTGTTAAAAGGAGTGGGTTTTGAAGGTACATTTTAACTTGTGATTTTATTGGTTATCGTTATCTTCAAAAGCACAGCTATTGTTTTCCATAAAATCGGCAGCCATTTTTTTGTATTCCTCGCCAAGGTGCTCCCTGCACCATTCGAGAAGGGCCGGCTGTTCGGAACAAATGGTATTGCGAACGGCCTTTTTCAGTTCCATCCTCAACAACCTCTTGTCGAAGCTGACCTTTTTTAATATGGTTTCGTGATATTCCAGTGTTTTCATTTCTCCGATTATTTGAAATTTTCTTTAATGTTGCCATCGTATCAAGTTGTTCTCCAAAGGCACGGATATGCTTTCGTAGTTCGGTGCAATACGAACCGTGTAGTGATCAATTGGCCGGTCAGTATTTAGCTGTGCATAAAAGTTATGTTGCCCTTCTTCGCCCATCCAATCAAATTTCATCGTGTTTCTTTCGGGCGTTTTGCCGTTAACACCTTCTGCGAACAGTTCTACCTGAATATGCTTGGGGTCAATACCATTCAGCCAAATGGGTACTCTAACATGATGTTTACGGCGCTCACTTTCAATCTGAACTTTTCCGAATTTTATGGTATCCCATCTTTTCATAAGTTCGTTTTGCGTGTCTAAAATCCTTTTTCCAGCAGCTCCCTTTTTTGCCGCACGCCTCTTGTATTTTTCTGCTGCAGGCAGATAAAATTGTTCTGTGTACTCCCTTACCGTTCGATTGGTCGAAAAACGGGGCGTTAGGGTCGCCATACTTTTTCGCATTCTCCCTACCCACTGTTCAGGGATGCCTTTTTTGTTACGTGAATAAAATTCGGGTACTATTTGTTGCTCCAGAATTTCATATAAAGCTATCGCCTCGGCAGCATCCAAAGCAGGGTCATCACCATGTTCTTGTCCATCACCCAATGCCCAGCCCACTTCTGGGGTGAATGCCTCGGCCCACCAACCGTCCAGTTCCGATAAGTTGAGGCCACCGTTTACAAGTACTTTCATGCCACTGGTACCACTGGCTTCCCAGGGCCGTCTCGGGGTATTGAGCCATACATCAACGCCCTGGACCAAATTTTCCGTCAACAGCATGTCATAATCACTTAGAAAAAGGACATGCCTGTACAAATTATGTTGTTGGATGAACTGCGCCCACTTTTGTATCAACCCTTTTCCCGCTTCATCAAATGGGGGCGCTTTGCCGGCCAAAACCAATTGTAACGGATGTTCCGAATTGGTCAGAATTCGGACCAAACGTTCGGGATCGTACAATAAGAGATCCGGTCTTTTGTAAGGCACAAACCGGCGGGCAAAGCCCAAGGTCAATGTGTCCGGGTCAAGAACTTGGTCGGCGATTTCGACCACTTCAGATGGTAGGCCCGAGACTATTGCCTGTCTCTCAAACCTTTCCCTTATAAAATCGACAAGACGATTTCTGGATTGGTTCCTAAACTCCCAAAGTTTTCCGTCGGATAGCTTAGAAATATGTGCCGAATGGTCATCGAGTTCGCCCCGCCAGCGATCTTTTCCGCAGGCTGCTGTCCATACCTTGTCCGCATATTCAGAATCCCAAGAGGGCATATGAACCCCGTTGGTGACATGGCCAACAGGTATTTCTTGTATCGGCCATCGCTTAAAGAGATTTCGAAAAAGATTTCTGCTAACCTCGCCGTGTAAACGACTGACGCCGTTCACCGCACCGCTACCGCGAATGGCCAGATAGGCCATGTTGAAGCTCTCCCAATGATTATTGGAATCTGCCCTGCCCAAGGCCATCAGGTCATTGAAATCGATACCCAATTCGTTTTTGGCGTATTGGCCAAGAAACTGTTCTATTAGCATTGGACTGAAATGATCAAAACCGGCAGCAACCGCTGTATGGGTGGTAAACAGGTTGCCTGCCCGGGTAACGGCAAGTGCCCGTTCAAAAGAAGTTCCATTCATCTTCATAAAATCGCTGGCACGTTCCAGCACGAGAAAGGCTGCATGGCCTTCGTTCATATGGCACACTTCTGGCTGGATATTCAGGGCCTTAAGTAATTTGTAGCCCCCGATACCCAGAACAATCTCTTGTTTTATGCGATGGTCGGGGCCACCTCCATATAGCTCGTCGGTAATACCACGATGGAGGGGCAAATTGGCGGCATCGTTGCTATCCAATAGATATAGCTTTGACCTTCCTACCTGTACCTGCCATGTCCTTAGCCATAGCGGGTGACCGGGCAACGATACCTTTATGCGAAGCCACTCCCCGTTGGGTAGGCGTAAGGGCGTAACGGGCAATTGCCCTGGGTCATTGTGCGGGAACAAGGCATTTTGTGAGCCAAATTTGTCGATTTCCTGACGGAAATACCCTTTGGCATAGAGTAGCCCCACGGCCACGACCGGTACGCCCAGGTCACTTGCCGATTTCAACTGATCTCCGGCCACGTTGCCCAGGCCGCCTGCATAAATGGGCAGTGCCTCGCTCAGCATATACTCCATGCTGAAATAGGCAACACACTTAAGCTGGGTCTTGGCATAGTTTTGTTGAAACCAGTTCGGGGCCGATAGTGCTTTTTCGTTCTCATTCAAAAGGCTTTTGATTTTCGCCCGGAATTCTGGATCGTTCAAATGCCCCTCAAGCCGGTCGCGTGAAACGGTCTGCAAGATTACCCATGGATTTTGGGTAAGTTTCCAAAGTTCGGGGTCTAATTGTTGCCATAGTTTATCCGAGGCATGGTTCCATGACCAGCGAATGTTCAGGGCAAGTTCCAAAAGGTCATCGATTCCCTCGACATCAGTGTGTATCAATCCGTAGAGTTGATCAATATGATTTTTTTGTTCTTTCATTTTCATTTTGTCCTTACATTTCTTCCAATATTGTTCATTGCGGTTAATGATCAAAAAAATCGCTTATCGCTTTCCAAACCTTAAAGGGCTCTTTTAGAAAGAGTTGGTGGTCACCATTCTCCACACGCATTAACTTACTCTTGGTAAATAGACTTGCAAAATTCTCTACATTTACGTAGGGTGCCAATTTATCGACTGTGCCTTGGATAAAGAGGATCTTCCGGTCACGTATGTTTTTGGCAAGTACAAATAAATTTGTGTTGAGAATTACTTCGTTCAACGAATTGTAATAGCTCTGCCAAGTATGTTTTTTTGAGTCCTTAAAAACGTCATCGGTCAGATTTTCGGGCTTGAACCATTTAACAATGTATAAGGGGTGTAGCATACAGAACAATTTTCCATATCGGCCTACGGCGAGCGTATCAAAATAAGAACCATCGGGCATCTGTTCCAAAAATTGATCCCTGCTTTCAAAGACGGGAAAGCCGATTACGGTCGCTCCCTTAAACCAGTTAGGATGTTTTTCGAATAATGCCAGCGATATTATGGCTCCCATGGAATGACCGACAATAAGGCTCCCTCCTTTGTCAAACCCCTCTGCCGAGATGACCTTTTCAAGGGCCGTAAGTTGAATTTCGAGGGTATATTCGCTTTGGGGCTTGGGAGAGTCGCCAAAGCCCAACAAATCGACCAAAAGAAGTCTATGCGTTCCGGTAATTTGTTCCAAACCCCTTTTCCAATAGTTTTTTGAACCTGCCAGACCATGGATCAAGACCATGTTTTTATCTCCCGAACCCACTATTTCATAGTTCAAGGGCATGGTTTCTGGATCATATTCAGGAGCTACGGCGACCGTAAGGTATTGGTATCCCGCTACCGACATGATGAGTGCCACAATCGCCAATACTGCCCAAAAGGTCTTTTTCGCTATTTTCATCATTGCATGTTTCATTATCCTATGTCGAACCCGACCTCGTTTTTTCTTACACCCAATTGTTCTTGAAGATCAAAAACTCCATGGGTCTTAGTTTTACCTTGATGAAAAGGCGATCGGTTTCTAAAGCTGTGTTTTTTTCGATTTTGACTTTTTTCTTGTTCCCATAGATACATTCCATAAGAAGATTTTCTTTGTTGATAGCGTTATCTATGGTTACGTATCCTTCTTTGGTATTCTTTGGAGAAGAATTATAGACGACAAGTATCTCTCCTTGATAAAGGATCCTTGAAAATGCCAAAAGACATTGTTCACAATCTGGAAACCGAAAATCGAGCCCATTTTCTGAAGTTTCCCTAAAATACATTCTACCGAATTTTAGAATGGCTTCCCTTTGCCTAAGATGTGCCAAGACCGAAATTCTCTTGAATAGCCATGACCTTTGGTTCAATACGTTGGTCTCCTTATCATCGGGATTGAACATGCCCTCCCTGATATACCGATCATCAGTACCGTTGCCCTCAAAACCTTGTTCGGTACCGTAATAAATACATGGAGCGCCAAGGGCACAAATGAGAACGCCCATGCCCGCAACAATTTGCTCGGGAGCGGCATTGTGGCCAAAGCGGTGCTTAAAATCCATCCCAACCTGGTCGTGGTCGTCGATATAGGTCACCAGAAATTCGCCATACTCGCCACGGTGAAGGGCATTCTTTCGCAGTTCTTCATAGCGCCGTATCAATAGGTTCGGTGATGAATTGCCCTTTATCACTTCCGCCAGGACACTGTGCAGGGGGTGATCTAAGATAGAATCAAGCCCATAATAGATGTTACGGTCTTCAGGCAGTACTTTAGGGCCTATATAGGGATTGCTCATTTCATCGTTGCCGATAATTTCACCGAACAGGAAAAAGTTTCTTTTGCCCAAAGAGTAAGCATATTCCCGAATCCTCGAACAAAAACGGCTGGTATCCTGCCCTTTCATATGTTTGACAGCATCCAAACGAAAACCATCAACATCCACCTCACGTATCCAGTAACAATGGATTTTGGCCAGTAGCTCCTGTAAGTCTTCACTGGCGGGGGAACCATCGTTCCGAAATGTTTTTAAGGTAAAGAAGTCGCCTTCCTGGGTCTCGGGATACGCATCGAAATTCTTGATCTGCCCTTTACGGTTATACATTTCGGGATTTCTCAGTTCAAGGGGTATCGGTCTGTCCTTTTCTCGCCAATCACCCAACGGAAAACGCTCTCCTTTAAAATAATAATAGCTGTAATCAAAGGGATAGGACCAATTATCGCCAGAATGATGCAGAACGACATCCAAAAAGACCCGTATATCAAGCCCGTGTGCCTTGTCAACGAGTTTTTCCAAGTCTTTCTTTGTGCCCCAGCGTTTGTCCACATCCATATAATTCTGAATGGCATAGCCATGGTAGGACTCTTGATTGTTTTCAAACACGGGGCTTAGCCAGATTGCCGTACAGCCCAAGTTTTTGATATAGTCAATGTTGTTGATGATCCCCTTAAGGGTACCGCCAAAGGGCTTTCGCAATTGATCTTCATTCCCGAAACCAGGGTGCCGGATATCGAAATTCTTTGAGTGCCGTGCATTGCTATCATGAAACCGGTCAACCATAAGAAAGTAAATGATCTCCTCACGCCATTCCCTATGGCAGTTTACCCAGTATTCCTTTCCACGTTTGGGAGTAAGATCTATATTTTCGATTGATTTTATCATCTTTTGGTTTTTAAATGAGGGAATACCCTTTTTTTGATTTTGAAATACTATCACGGCCTATGGCGAGCTTGTTTCCATAGAACCGATTGAAAACCATACAAGCGGTGAGGTCCCCGGTAACGTTGACCGCAGTTCTGAACATTCCCAGCAAACGTTCGACCCCTATGATTATGATAATGCCTTCTGCCGGTATACCTGCACTGGACAGTACAGAGGCCAAGATCACTACCCCACCACCTGGTATTGCTGGGGTGCCAATGGAGGCCGCCACTATAGTGACCACTACTACAATAATGCTCATAATGCTCATTTCCAGCCCATAGGCCTGGGCAATGAACAGGGTAGTTATGGTTTGGTAAAGTGCTGTTCCATCCATGTTCACGGTAGCCCCTATCGGAATAATGAAATTGCTGATGGAGCCGTTCACTTTGAGCTCTTCTTCCGCTGTTTTTAAGGAAAGGGGCATTACTGCGGCAGAACTCGTGGTCGAGAATGCCAATAGTTGAACATCCGTGATCTTTTTCAAAAATTTAAACGGATTGCTCTGGCCCAATAGACTTACCAATAACAGGTAAACACCGACCAAAAGGAATAACCCTATCAGTACCACGAGCACATAAAAGCCCAAACCTGAAAGGGAGTTTAGACCAACACTGGATGTAAGTTGCGCCATTAAACCAAATACTGCGATGGGTACCAACAACATGGCCCATTTGACCACGGTCATGCAGATTTCCTGTACGGCACCCAAGAGCAGCTTGACAGGTTTGAGCAAATCGTCAGGCAGCGACAATACGGCAACCCCGATTATAATGGTAAAAATCACAATGCTCAACATTTCACCACTGACCATCGAGGCCAATGGGTTTTCAGGCAGTAGATCGGTAATGACATTCGGTATATCGTTTATTCCAAACGACAGTTCCGTACTTTCGTCCGTATTGGCCAAAGCATTTGCATGATCGACTTCCGCCTGTTGGTGGAGAAACTTTCCCGGTCTAAAGATCAAGGCCAGAACCGTACCTATGGTTACCGATATAATCGTTGTCGATATAAAATATAAGAGTACGCCCCCGCCCAATCTTTTCAGATTTTCCTTGTCGTTACTCGCTATGCCGGTGATGATGGAGGCCACAATCAGTGGTATCATGATCATCTGGACCAATTTCAAAAAGAGCATGCCCGGCAGGGCCAGCCAATTCCCCAGAACATCGGCGGTGCTTTTGGTGATCCAACCGTTTTGGGGACTTAACAACAGGCCTACTCCAACACCAAGAAACAAAGCAATGATAACTTTGAGCCAAAGCCGGTTCTCAACCAACCTTTGTAGGTAGTGGTTTAATGATTTTAATGATTTTATTTCCGTATCCAGCATTCTTTTATCAGATGACTTATGCTATTGTTATTCTTTCTTCAAGGTAAACGCCCTGCACGGCATGCAATAATTCCACACCGTCCTTAAAAGGTCTTTGAAAGGCCTTTCTCCCTAAGATCAATCCTGCTCCGCCTGCCCTTTTGTTGATGACCGCAGTTCTGACCGCATCCGACATATCTGACTCGCCTTGTGAACCGCCACCTGAGTTTATCAAACCTATTTTGGCCATGTAGCAATTGGCCACCTGCAACCGGCATAGATCTATGGGGTGCTCCGTGGTCAGTGTTTCGTACATTGCATCATCAAACTTGCCGAATTTCAGGTTCTTGAAACCAAAATTGGTCGTGGGCAACTTCTGTTTGATGATATCGGCCTGTATCGTTACCCCTAAATGGTTGGCCTGACCCGTTAAATCCGCGGCGGTGTGATATTTGTCTGTTTTGAAAGCATCGTTGCGGGTGTAGCACCACAAAATTGTGGCCATACCAAGGCTATGGGCCTCGGCAAAGGCTTCCGCAATCTCCCTTATCTGTCGATTGCTTTCCTGGGACCCAAAATAAATGGTAGCCCCGATTGCAACCGCGCCCATGTTCCACGCTTCCCTGACTTTTCCGAACAGGTTCTGGTCATAAGTGTTGGGATAGGACAATAATTCATTGTGGTTTATCTTGACAATGAAGGGGACTTTATGCGCATATTTCCGAGAACAAAGGCCCAACACCCCAAAAGTGGAGGCCACACCGTTGCAACCGGCTTCGATGGCGAGCTTTACAATGTTCTCGGGATCAAAATAATCGGGGTTCTTGTAAAAAGAAAATAAGGCACTGTGCTCGATTCCCTGATCTACCGGTAAAATGCTGAGATACCCCGTACCTCCCAGATTACCATGGCCATATAATTGCGAAAGGCTTCGGAGTACTTGTGGGCTTCGATTACTATTGACGAATACGTTGTCCACAATATTCTTATCGGTCAACCGCAGTTCATCCTTGGTGACCTTCTGGCTTACATGATCTAAATAGAAAGATGCTTTGTCCCCTAAATGCGCGACTATGTTATCATACGTTTTCATAATGAAATTTTATCCGATTTCTAAACTTGCATTGGTTTTTTCGATGGATCTGTGTGCATCGGTCTCAATACCCGTGAGGGCCCGAATGGCATCAATGGTCTCAGGGATTACAATCGCTTGGTTATCGACCACGTAGGCATAAAAAAGTTCATCGCCCACAACCTTGAGCATGTCTTCCCATAGGGCCACCTCGTACATATCGCCCCAAGGCCTACCCATATCCAAAAACATTTCTTTGATGGTATTGTTGGAGACCAAGCCTTGATCATAGTGAATGAACTTGATTCTACTTGAGGTTTTGAGGGCGTTCAACACCTCTTCCTTTGAGGCTTTTTTTCGTAGCTTAACGTTCCAGTAATGCATATGGCTCAAAGTCTCGGGAACTTTGACCGCAGAAGTAATGACATCCAAATCCGGATCGACACTTTGCGCGTCGGGACCTTGATGGCTCGGGATGTCCTTTTCCGGCACCATGGTGTTCATGATGCCGCCCAAGTGGCTTTCCCATGGGTCGGTCGCCCTTCTTAATAATGTTCCCCGTGCATAATCCAATAGATCTGCCTTTTTTAAAGCGGTCAATGTCCTTAAGATAGATGTGGTGTTACAGGAAACCACCCGGGTAGCATCTAGATTTACCGCAGTGCTATAATTGTTCTCGGCACTAAAGGAGTGGCCTGTGGTCTTGTGTTTTTCACCTCCCTGTACGATAAACTTGATCCCTTGCCCTTTGTATATTTCCACATTTTTCGCGGCGATGTTCTTTGGCGTACAGTCCACTACAAGATCTACTTTTTCTAAAATGTCTTGCATACTTCCTTCAATGGCAATATTGGCTGCTTTCATTTCTTTTTCGGCTTCGGGTGTGGCCGCATAAACTGCATACCCTTTTCGCACCGCATTTTGTATGCGCCAATCGCTGATGACATCACAAACCCCAATAAGGCTCATATCATCTTGTACATTAATGGCATCGGCCACTCTTTTCCCGATAACTCCGTATCCTACTACTGCAATGTTTTTCATGTTCTTTTATGTTTAACTGTTCTTAATTGTTTTCTGTTTCTGTATAATAATAGAGCACCCATTACCCCCGCTGTCAATGAAGCGAATAGGATGCTTACCTTGGCCGTAAATATTAGGGACTCGTCCGTAAAAGCCAGTTCGGTTATAAACAACGACATGGTAAAACCGATACCGCCAAGAAAACCTATACCATAAATCATTTTCCAATTCACGTTTTCCGGAAGCTTGGCGAGTTTAAATGCAACGAGTAGTCTTGAAAAAGCAGTAATACCGATAAACTTGCCAAAAATGAGACCTAGACCAATCCCCAAGCTAACCGGGCTGGATAGTACTTTCAGCAAATCTCCATGAAGATGTATTCCTGCATTTGCCAAAGCGAACAAGGGAAGAATTACAAAGCCCACTATTGGGTTTAAAGTCCTTTCCAATTTTTGGAGTGGAGTTTCGGCCTCGGAACTTGCAGTCTTTATATCCTCCAATATCTCCAATTGCGTTTTTGAGATAAGCGTCCCCTTTATGGACTTGGTTTCTTGAAATCTCTTATGTAAACGGTCTAAACGCTCTAAAAAGGTAGTCTCCTTAATTTTTACCCTACCAGGAATGGCAAATGCGGTCAGAATCCCGGCAATGGTTGGATGTACCCCTGAAAAAAAGAAGGTCAACCAAACACCACCGATGCCAATAATGGCATAGAACCATGTGCTTCTTACTCCCGCATAATTACCAATTATCAAAGCCGCGAAGAACAATAGTCCATGGAGTAGATCCATCTGCGAGATACCTGAGGTATAAAAGAGGGCAATGACCAAGACACCACCTAGATCATCCACAATAGCCAGTGTAATAAGAAAAACCCTCAAGGTCGAAGGAAGTCTTTTTCCGACAAGGGCCAGAACCCCTAATGAAAATGCAATATCCGTGGCCATGGGAATGCCCCAACCATTGGAAGCCTCGCCCGAGTTGTTGAACATAAAATAAATAAGGGCAGGGAGCACCATACCACCTATTGCTGCACCGATGGGCAGTATTGCATCCTTTGGGGACGACAGTTTACCACCGATTATTTCACGTTTCAGCTCTAGACCGACTTGCATAAAAAATAGTGCCATTAAGCCATCGTTGATCCATAACAGTAGCGACTCAGATAGCTGAAATGTACCCACACTAAAGGCAAATTCGGTTTGCATTAGGCCGACATAATATCCCTTCCATGGCGAGTTGGCCCACACCATAGCAATAACAACAGTGATAAAGAGCACAATGCCATAGTTGTGCAGTCTTTTGATCGAGCTGCCGAAGAATTTCATAATACTGTTATTTGAATAATGGCTAGGCATCAATGCTGGATTTTTTGGGATTTACATCCTTTTCCCATTCATTATTGGAACTATATTTTAAGGAGGCTTTCATATAAGCATCACGTTTGAAACTTCTTATGATTACCCGGTTGCTTTTTTCGTAGGTAAAATAACTGATGGCCCAATTGAAGCCCACCAAAAATTTGTTTCGAAACCCGCTGATGGAAAGCAAGTGAACCACGGACCATAAAAGCCAGGCAGCATACCCGCCGAAGTGGAGCTTTCCTAAATCAGCGACCGCTTTTCTTTTACCAACTGTGGCCAATGAACCTTTATCTTTATACCTAAATGGTTTGGAAGGCATTGATTGAACGGTGTTCAATAGCACTTTGGCCAAATGACCGCCCTGTTGAATGGCGGTTTGGGCTACCTGTGGATGGCCCTTAGGGGTCTCGTCGGTGATTACCCCGGCAATGTCCCCAATGGCAAAAACATTATCCATGCCTTCCACTTTTAGATGGGTATCCGTTTTTAGACGGTTCCCATTAATTATATGTTTTTGATTGATGCCCGCTGGAACCTGGCCTGTTACACCTGCCGTCCAAATCAGGTTTTTCGCCATGATTTTCCTTCCACTTTTGGTAGATACCACATTACCGTCGTAACCGCTCACGGCCTCGTTCAACAACACTTGCACATTTAGATTTTTTAGATACCGAAGTGTTTTTGTCGAGGCTTTGTTGGACATTGAGGCTAATAGTTCGTCCGATGCTTCGATCAGGTAGATGTTCATTATGCTATTCGGATACTCGGGATAGTCTTTTGGAAGGATGTACTTACAGAATTCCGCCAAGGCACCTGCCATTTCGACACCGGCCGGGCCACCGCCCACAATCACAAAATTGGTCAGCGCATCGCGTTCTTCATCATCACAGGTTATGGCTGCCTGCTCCAAGTTTTGCAACATCATATGACGTATGTTTAGCGAGTCCTTGATGTCTTTCATACCAAGACTGTTTTGTTCCACCTCTTTCATGCCGAAGAAATTGGTCTTGGTTCCGGTGGCCAAGACCAGATAATCGTAGGTGAGCTTGCCTTTGTCTGTTACAACTGTGTTGGAAGCGGGTTCGATTTGCGTCACTTCGGCAAACCTAAAGCTCACATTACCATAGCCCTTGAACTGTTTTCTGAAGGGAAATACGATACTGTCCGGTTCAAGACCGCTGGTGGCCACTTGATAGAACAAGGGCTGAAATTGATGGAAGTTGTTACGGTCTATCAGCACGACCTGTACCTCCTTGTTTTTAAGGCCTTCTACCAGGGCCAGCCCTGCAAAGCCACCACCCACAACCACTATACGCGGCAAAAATGTTTTGGGCAAACAAACAGACTCCATCACTTCACAGTTGGCATCGGTATTGTTCTTTGATATGCAGGTATTCTGATTTCCCATGATCTGCTCTTTTATTTTTCTACGGACAAAATTTATCCTGTCACATTGTAAGTGGCCATATTTTATTTTTGATGTTTTTTTCTGACAATCAAAACAGAACAATGCGCGTGCATGGCAATGGATTGGGCGACCGAACCAAGCAAAAAGCGCGAGAATGCGCCATGGCCTTGTGATCCCAATACGATAAGATCCACCTCCAAATCAGTTGCCTTTTCCAAGATTGCATTTTTGGGAAACCCTTCTACAATATTGGTCGTTATCGACAACTTGCCGTTCTTTTGTTTTAACGACTTTGCAGCATTGTTAACGATGGTTTCAGCCGATTTTTTCGCATTTGACATGGCTTCTTCTTTATAATGGCCGATACCACTTAAGGGGAAAGCCCCTGGTACAGTTAACATTGGATTTTCATAAACATTTAGAACATGTATTTTAACTAATTTTGGCAGCGACATTGCCGCTAGTTCATCGATGGCATCTTTGCTGAATTCAGAGCCGTCAATTGCGAGTAATACTTTCATCTTCTTCGTTTTTATTTATAGACTTAACTTAAAAATTTTGATTCAAAACAATTGGGTTGATTAATTTTCTCCAATACAAATGCTCATAGAGGCCTGACCAATACATGCCAAAAGTGAAAGCGAACAAAAGCTCTTCGATTGGTATGCCGGCCACTAGAATATCACTCAGGTTTTCCAGATTCCAAAACAATGTTACGTAGTCGGGGTAAAACGGGAGAATACTTCCAAAATAAACAAAGTACAATGCCGTGAACAGAAATCCACTTATCCAGATTTTGGTCTTAAGGTCTGGGCGGCAGTATAACGTGGCCATTCCACCCAAGAACATGGCCAATATTCCACAGTAAATATGGTTCATGGGAGTGAAAAGGGCCAATATCAAAAACACGACCGCCGGTACGAAAAGGATATATAGATGCAACCTATGTCTATAATGGTTACGCTCGGTATGCGGTATTTTAACATACCTTCGCTTGAAAATAAGATTGTAAAGTACGGTGCCAATACCCCCGATGGCAAAAGAGAAAATGATGCTTTCAATATCGAACCCGGTCTTTATCGCCAAATCGAAGAGCGATGGCGGGTGCCAATATTCGGGAACGAACAGCGGCTCGGTTAGCCCAAAGGGCATGGTTATCCAACTCATCCTCAACATTTCTTTACGGGAATCCTTCTTCAAAAGATAGACCACGCCCCAAAGGGCCAGTATGATAAGGGACCATATAAACCAAACGTATTGCATAAGATTATAATTTTCTGGTTTCTAAATAATCAACCGCTTCCTTGACCGTCAAGGGGTAGGTGGCATTCCCCGTTCTGACATAAAAGGTTGTATTTTCGGTATCGCTGACATAGATTGGTTTTTTAGAAGGTTCGACAGCTATTACGCACACATCTTCACCATTTAATTTGTAAAATGAAATGTGATTGCTAAAACAAGCCTCGTGACCTAACTGTGTTGAAATTATCCTGAAAATTTCACGCTCATATCCATCTTTGTTCTTGTGCTTTAGGGTCTTGAAATCTTTTTCAAGGCCCACAATGTTGCCATCATCGTCAACGCCAATGATCAATTTTCCACCTTTTGCATTCATAAAACCAGTGATGGTCTTGGCAATGACTAGTTCCAGTTCGCGGTTCGTGGTTTTCCTAAAATAATCGTAACGAATAGATGACTTGAATTCTACCCGTTCATTCTCACCCGCCTCTATCAATTCTTCTAAATCACGCAGTAACAACTGCTGTTGTGTGCCTATAAGCTTGTTCTTTCGCCTGAGGGTTATGAAAAATAGACCGGAAACTATCCCTAGGAAAATGCCAAGGATTGTAAGCGAGACGCTCATCCCTCTCATATCAAAAGTGAAAGATTCTAAAAACTGCGACTTTAAGACGTCCCAAAACAGGGAAAATGAAAATGGTGTATTGCTAAATTCAAACCAATAGAGCACCATGGTAAAAGGATGGACAAGGAAATAGAAAATGCCCCCCCATATTGCCGTTTGGGTGAAAATTGTTTTGATATTTCTTGCAGTACTATTCACTTATTCTACTTTATATGGTTGTACTCTAGGTTCAATTCCGGGATTCTATTGTCAATTGCTCAGTTCTTTGGCACTTTCCGCCAACAAATTGCCTGTGGTCGATGCGACACCGGTTCCTAAAAAGTCTCTCCGATCTTTTGTTCAGATTATCTACTCTTAATCTGTGTGTTGTAAAATGCTGCAATCAGGGCACCTGTGAGCCAAGCAATGATAAATGTCTGGACAATGCCAATAAGTGCCTCCCAAATTGGCACGTCTACCCGTATTATACTGGTAGTGTCCAAGCCGTGCAGCAGGCTGTTGAAAAAGGTTATGCTTCCTTCTTGTCCTGCTGTCGCCAAAACAATCATGCAGCCGGCGTAGAGGATTGCAGCGGTCAGCCCCATGGCAAAACCGAATTTTTTTACATTGATACGATTCATGATTCTTGTTTTAATGTTTATTGTTGTTATTATTCATTTATGAGTTTGTTCATGTGCAAAAACCAAAGTTGGAGTCAATGGTTGCGCTCAAGGCTCTTTTTGTATTCCATTTTATTGTGCATGGCCTTGGCGAGATCCTCGTGTTCTAACGTGTGATCACAAAAAGAATCGGTCAAAAGGCTGTCCGAAGCAATGACCGGCATAAAATGGTGGGTGGTCAGTAGCATAAGGTCAGGATATCTAGTAATCATATCGCTCAATTTGTTCGCTAGTATGGTATCCTTTGCTGCTGCTTTTACGAGTTCGTCCACCATCATTCCCATGGCATGGTCGTTATCCATCATGTTGGCAATGTATTTTTTGCCCAGATCGTGATTTTCGACAAGTGCGGACAATACCTCTTCTTGCTGAGAGTGGTCCTCGAGCATATCCTTTACAGAACTACCCTGTTTTTGTGAGCAGGCCGAAATGAGTAAAGTAGCCAATACCATTATGCCTGTCTTATAAACTTTTATCTTCATTTTGACTTTTTTTAGTAATTAATATTTGCCCTACATTCCTTAATTTGATTTCAAGATCTTTTTTGATTCTTCATATTCCTCCTTAGAGATTTCGCCATTGGCGAAGCGCTTTTTTAGAACTGAAAGTGGGTCTTCCTTCTTTGATTTTCTGTAAGGGATGTCATATGGCACCAAGAATATCCATATCAAGAGGATCAACCATATGACCCACCAGATGACGTGCATGCCGCCCCAATGTCCGTCGAAAAAATGCATAGTTTTAGTTTTAAAGGTTATACATTACTTGTTTTCGGACTATTTGTCCGATTGTAAAAGTTTCTTAGATTGCTCGTATTCTTCTTTGGAAATCTCGCCCTTCGCGAAGCGGATTTTGAGCAACATTAGTGGGTCATCTCCCTCAATCTCTTCATAGGAGGAACTGGTTGGGGCAAAGAAAATCCAGCCCAATGCCACAATCCAAATGGCCCACCAGATCAGGTGCATGCCCCAAAAAAATCCATCTTTGTAAAACATATTTTTAATTTGAAGGTTTTTATGATTTTAACTAATCTCTGCTATGGTATAGCCCTCAAGTTTGTTGAGTTGCCCTTGCAGTTCTTCTACCGTAAGCTTCTTGTTCATTGTTACAATGGTTGCGCCCATAGGCTGTAAAAAAACTTCTACTTGCTCTACTTCAGGATGTTCTTCCAAGGTCTTCTTGATTCTTGTGATACAGCCACCGCAGCTTATTCCGTTAATTTGATATCTGTACTTCATTTCGAAAGTATATTTTAATGGTGCCGATGCCCCCGGTGATCTTCTTGGGTCTCAGTGGAATCTTGCTCTTTGTCATGATCATGGTATTTACTGTTATCAGATTTTCCATGATCACCATGCCCGTGACCACCGTGAGGTATGAAAAGGTGTATCAAAAACATCACGATGATAAAGGAAAAAAGCCCATTGTACCCTGTAATGCCAAATGCAGGCGCAAAAAAAATCAACAATAGCGGGAGACCACAACCGATGACCATCCAAATCCAATGTCCTTTCATGATTTTTATTTTTTCGTTACCTATTATGTGTTAATGGTGCTCAGAATGGTCATCTCCTTTTGATTTCATTGTACCATCATCCATCATTCCCATTCCTTCCATATCCATTCCCTTTTCCTTCATCATATTCATGCACGACTCCATACAATCATTGCTCATCATCCCTTTGTCTTGCATCATTTGCATCATTTCGCCCATCATCTCGCCATCCTTTATCATTCCGTTCATCATGGAATGCATCATTTGTCTGTTGCCCATCATTTGGTTCATTATGGTGCTGTCGCCCATCATCATTTGCATGCCTTGTCCCTTCATCATGGTGCCCATCATTTTTTTGTTTCCCTGCATCATTTGCATGGCATGGTCGCTCCCTTGCATCTGTTCCATGAATTCCATCATATAATCATGGTTTTGTACCAGATCTTTAAGGATCTCGCTTCTGGTTTCCTCGTTTTGAAGCAAGGTTTGTACATCGGTTGATTGTTTGCAACCGTTCAAGGACAAAAGCCCTATCACAGAAAAAATAATTACTAAATTTCTCATTGTATATGAATTAAGGATTAATCGTCAATTGGCTGATTTCAGAAAGGATTCGATTTTGGTGATCTCCTCTTCCGTCAGATTGGCCCTAACCCGCATGTGCAGGCTTATGGTTTCCCAATCGGTATCGTTGTAATCCGCGGGTGAAGGGGCAATATGACATCGGTTGCACACCTCGCCCCAGAGCTGCGCCCCGGATTTTTCAATTTTGAAATCCACTTCACTCCCCGCCACCTCGGTCGCGGTATCCGTCGCAATGGGTTTTTTATTGGAGGAGCAGGCGACCATGATCGATGCCATGACGGACAGGATTATTGCTGCTTTAAAATTCGTTGTTGTTTTCATTTCACTTTCTTTTTTTGATTTTAAAATCCAATGGCCCAATGCACAAACAATCCATTGGTACGGGTCGTGCCATCACTGTCATGACCACCTTCCATCTTGGTGGTTTGATAGCTGAATTTGACCACGGAACGCCAACTCAGCCAATAGTTCAAACCAAAAGCGTACTGCGTTGACTTCTCTTCCCACTCCGCTCCTTCAGGTGCGTTGAAATCGGAATATCGACCCACAAATTCAAGTTGTTTCATAAAGTCGCTTCCCGACATGATGGGGCGATAGCTCAATTGTGTATAAAAGGAGCTGCTTTGGTTGTCAAAGGAGTAAGGTTCGGAAATCCCATCTTCGATTTCATAGTAGGTGGCGGTATCCACATTGGAACTGTTGTACTGGGCCTTGATGTCCACAACCCCTTGTAAGGGGGTGATCGATTTTACATAGGAAAGATCCAGCGCCCAAAGAAAGGCACCCACATCCTTGTAATCGGAGTCCTCTGCACCGGTACTGTTGGTGGTATAGGCGGAAATCCCCCATTCCATGGATGAATCCGAGAGCGGGAGTAGGCCGATCCTGCCACCCAAGGCCTTGGCCAGGTTCACATCTTCATAATAACCGAAATCCAGCATACCCGCTTCTTCAGGCTCCTCACTTCCATCTTTGATGCGCGGACCGTTGGTCACATAAACCGCATAGTTCAGTTTGGGACCGCCCAGATCGAATGCCCCCCTGAGTTCGACGCCGATATCGGAGGCCGGTGCAATTCCGTCGTGACCAAATCCAAGGGGTCTGCTTGGAAGTCGGTTGATCCATGCAGGGTGCAAACGCTCCATAAAGGTTCCAAAGGGAAGCAGGAATTTACCGGCCCTTACGGTCATGTGCTTGTTGAGCACATACATCACATCGGCATATTCCAGTCCCGTTTTCAATTCATTTCCTTCGAGCTCAAACTCCAGTTCGGCCTCGAACATGAGCTTGTCGGAATGCTTGTAGAGGAATATAGGGGCGAATGTGGCCCCTAGAAAGGTGGATTCTTGTTCACCACCGGTATCCAAATATTCAAATCCGGTGTGTCCGTAACCACGCAGCATGAACTGCGTCTTACTGGGTTCAAAGGTGTTGTAGGTCTGGGCCAAAGCCGAAGATCCCAACCCTAAGATAATTAGGGTCATTAGTAGTTTTTTCATTTTTTCAAGGTTCTGATATAGTTGATCAATTCCCATCTCTTGTTTTCGGGAAGTGCGGTTTCATAGGAAGCCATAGGGGGCTTACCGTTGGTCAATTTCCAGAATAGGGCACCGTCCGATTGGGACTGTACCTTGGCACTGGTCAAGTCGGTGGGTTTTGGGGTCAATCCGGCTCCGCCCATGCCGTCTCCCTTACCCTTGGCCCCGTGGCAGATCACACAGAGCATTCTGAAGGTCCGTTTGCCGCTTTCTGTCGCCGTGGCATCATTTTTTAAGGGATTGTTCAAATTGTCCGCACTGGCCGGGGCTTCCCATTGGGTCTGTGCTCTGGTCGCCTGTAGGGCCAAAAGGGTCATTAGGAACGTTAGCATTATGGGTATTGATTTTTTTTGTGTAAGTTTCATTTTATTATTTGTTAGGTTGTTGCGTTAAAACTACTGTTTGACCTGACAGGCCATCTTCATAATATTCCTGGATTTTTATATTATTTCGTCAAGAAAATCCCTTTGCCACATTTGTCCGTTTTTGTAATCCGTCATGCTCATCCCCATAATTTCCTTGAACTGTGCGGACAAATGGTTGACGCTGCTGTAATCGAGCATATAGGCGATATCGGAAAATGAATATTGTCCCAGTTGGATAAGCTCCTTTACCTTTTCGATCTTGAGCTTGATAAAGTACTTTTCGATCGTGATGTTTTCATTTCTGGAAAAAACCTTGCTCAGTACTTTGTAATCGCGATGCAATAAATCGACAAGGTAGTCCGAGGTGTTCCCTTTGTGGTTAATCGGGACGTTGGTCACTAAGGAAATCAAGCCTATCTTGATTTTCTCAACGATCATTTCCTCTTCGCTTTTGGCTATTTCAAAGCCATTGGAATGTAGGACGTCCACGACTTTTTGGTCAACTTCGGCAATCCCTATTTCCGGGGCATTTACCGTAAGTTTCCCCAGTTCAAGGGATAGAACCTCAATGCCCAGGTCATGCAATTCTTGTCTTATGACCTTGAGGCATCGCCTACAGACCATATGCTTTATCCAGTATTCCTTTTTGGAATCCATGGTGTCTGAGTTATTGTTAAGCGTAAATAATATCGGGTCAAAACCCGATAGGAGAATCGATCAGGATATGCCGTCGTGGAGATAGCACACGACAAAAAAGGTCATTTAGTGGCCATGACCAATGTGAAGAGCGAACGATTGCATTGACGTTCCGCCAGTGTAAAAATCAAATTAGGAAAGTTTCATGAAGGACAAGGAGATCCTGTTCGATCCACGGGGGATCGTAGTCTTTAAAAGGGATTATGTTTTCCTGTAGCCCTTCGAAACGATCGATATGGTAAAAAATAAAGGCATTTAGAAATACAAGTGTGCCGAAATCAAGGTCAAAGGAATCCAGCATCAGGTCATCCTTGCCAATATTGGCATAGGTATCGGTGCTGCAGCAATCCTTTTGTTCCAAAGAGCACTTCCTTGAGGTGTTTTTGGGATTTTGAAGCTTTTGGTCGCAGGGTTTTGCTTTGCCGGTCACAGAAAAACTGACCAACTTGTTACAGCAAAAATGGGCATTCGATGCAAAGGAAGTGGTACTGATCAATACAGAACAGGCCAGAAACAGGGACAATATTTTCGATGTGGTTTGCTTCACTTCCTAAAGTTACTAAATTTTGTTTAACTCGCTAAAAATCAAACTGTAATCAATTATGCAGTTATCCATATGATTACTGTTTGTGTGTGATTTCAGCAGGATTTGGTTCCAAATGTAAGGTATGGGATTCGGAAAAAACATGACAAATATCAGGTTTACCAAAAGTACTGGCATTGGGCCACCACAAGGATCACAATACTATACTGGTATACAATATGTGGGGAAAGGAATGACCGTCAGCTGTCCAACGATCGGATTCGGTATCGAGGAACTTTAAGGTCTGTTATGGTTCGATTGAAGACAAGGGTTCCACCTTTAATCGGGTTGAAAATACAATGCTATTGGTCAGGGTTCCATCCGTTGCCAGTAAGGAGGGCCTTCGAACCACGATGTGCTTTATACCGTCCCGGACCAGATACGATGGTCGTATAAATGATTGATGGTCAAAAGTATGGGGTGCCATGGTCGGTACTTTGAAAAGCAGGGGCTTTATGCGGAATCCTTGTATAAATTGTGTTAAATTTAATGAGGTTGTTAAAATTTTTGTAGTTTTGTAACCGCTTATGAGAATATTTTGGTTCAAAATATTATCTTGTTTTATGGCACTCAACGTGCTGGCATCCACCTTTTCCTTTGCGGTGGCACAACACTATTGTGGGGAAGATCTTGTTGATTTTTCCTTCTTCGGTAAAGCGGAATCCTGTGGAATGGATATGCAGCAGCCATCGGATTCACACCAGCACAAGCTGCAGAAAAAACAGTGTTGCGATGACGAAACGCTTTCCGTACAAGGAAATGGGGATCTATTGCTTTCCGTTGAAAATTTAAGTGTTGGGGAGCATCAGTTCCTGGTTGCCTTCACGTACAGTTACATCAATCTTTTTGAGGGATTACAGGAAAATATAGTTTCTGTCGTACATTACCCTCCGCCCCTTTTGGTCAAGGATATTCAGATTCTTGATCAAACTTTCCTTATTTAAGAGCATATCGATGACGTTTGGCCGTGCTATGGTTTTTGGCATGGCCCTAGGT
>Ga0189279_100094_pt1 | contig 44532 bp, 43 predicted proteins | sample N26B6minimetaG_FD_130324 | JGI IMG/M metagenome (GOLD analysis project Ga0189279, IMG submission 130324) | Marine microbial communities from the Costa Rica Dome - N26 B6 mini metaG | ecosystem: Environmental > Aquatic > Marine > Oceanic > Photic zone | place: Costa Rica: the Eastern Pacific... | reverse complement strand
TACTGTGGAGTCTTGATTTGTAACTTTTACTCATCACTCTTTTTTGTGTAGATTTAATTTTAATTGAAAAAGAAAGTGAGGTTGTATGGCACTATCAAAGCAATACAGCTTGAAAAGGTTGGACTTTGAACTCCTCACTGATGCAGAGATTAACTGCAAATCAGCCGGTGCCAGAATTTCGGGTGTCCGGGCAGTATTTTGGTCTCATGGTGACTTATGGTTGGAAGCGACCGCTTATCTTGCAAATAAGGCGTTCGAGCAAGAAAGTTTAGGAAAGTCGCTTGACACCATTAATGGCCATGCATCTTCGCTCACTGTTTATGGAACATTCTTAGAGCAATTTGGGCTTGACTGGTCCAGGTTTCCAAAGGATAGGAGCAAACGACCAACATACTTGTTTCGCGGTCACTTAATACAAGAGATTAACAATTGTAATATTGCCAGGACCACTGCGGCGCGGCACATCACTGTAATTAGGGCTTTCTATCATTGGGTAAGGGAGTGCGCCCTAATCGATAGGGCCTCGGAACCATACCGAACAAATCAAACATCTATCAGGTTCACCGATGATTTTGGTCTTACCCGAGTAAAACAAATCCAAACGAGCGATTTGGCTATCCGGACTCCACGTTCACATATTCGCGGTGTAGAAAATGGTCTATACCCAATAAAGCTTCAAGAGCGAAATCAGCTTCTCAGAGTAGCGGAGAAAAATTTCAGCCCAGAGTTCGTCCTTGCTTTGAAGCTCGGCTTTTTCACAGGAATGCGAATTCAATCCATTCTCGGGCTAACGCAAACGGTTTTGAGAAAACACTTACCTAGTAGAGAACTAGAAGGTTGGTTTTCGATTGAAATTGGCGGCCATAGTGGTGTGCCTGCAAAGCAAGGGGCGCATTATTTCCCCAGTATTCCTTCATGGTTGCTAAACGAATTACTAGACTACTGTAAGCGGCCACGCCACGCGATCCGACAAAAAAAAGCCAAACAGGTCAACCAAGACCTTGTATTTATAGGTCAGCGAGGTCAACGGCTGAACTCTAGAAGCTATTCTCAGCATATGACAAAGCTTCGAGCGTTACTACAGGCACAAGGCCTCATGCTCAATAACTTTCATTTTCACTGCACACGAGCAACTTTTGGGACAGCTCTCGTACTCATGCTACTAGATGCAGCCTTTCCAACTAAAAACATTTTACAAAAATTAATGGCAACAATGGGTCATACCAGCGCCGAAAGCAGCCTTTCCTACATCAAGTTCATTGAGAATGAAAAAGAAATGGCAGACATGGCAGCAGCCTATTCAAGCTACTTGGGTTTATCCGATGAAAATAACGAATGAACAATCCCAAATTCATCAATCTGACAAAACATTATGGCGTATCGGCCCAGATAAAAAAGGCTCATATTGCAATCTCGAACCTTGTCTGTATGACGGATTGTCAGATATGGACGTCCGTCTCTTTCGTAAGCTCAATAAGGATGAACTTGCATGTAATTCAAACCGTGAAAAGCTTTTAACTGATTTTTGTCACGCCTTGAAAGACAAGCAATATAGCATATCTACACAACAATCCATTGCAGGAAATCTGAAAAGATGGATTAAATGGGTTGATAGCAAGCGTTTATCCGTAACCGAATCAAATGCTGCAGAATTGTTTATAAGCTATTTGCTAGAAAAAAAACGAGAAGGCTCAACTGGCCAATTAATCAATTTACTTCTTGAAATCACACCACTGACGGGAAAACAGCGTCAGTCCATGATTACTCACTTCAGGGCAACAGCGCCATCGTATGATGATTATGTCATAAAGGCTGAAAATCGAATTCTCGATTTCAAACGTTTTTTTATCCCTGGAGATGCAATAGATAATCAAGAATGGAATAGTTTCACTGAAGATAGAAAAACCAAGGGGTTAACTTCGAAAACGCTGAGAGCAGTTTTTATAGAGGAGGTAATCAAGGTATTCAGGCATAAGCAATTAAGTGCTCAGTGGAGTCACGCCTCACTAGTTACTGGCTTTTTAGCCCTTCGTAAATGGATTATATGGCTTGATGGTAAGCGGCACCAAATTTCACTGATGAATTGCACTGAGCTACTGAGTGAATATAGTAGATACCTTCAAGGTTTGGTGGCAGGCAAAATGCTCATGCCCAAAACAGTGTATCACCGGCTCAACTTTCTTTACGTCATTATAGCTGACACCTTAGACACAGATGCGATAAAAATAAAGGCAAAGCTACTCTTTCCAGTATTAAGCGAATCAGGTCTTTATTCAAAGCCTGAGAGTAGTGATGACGTGCAAAGGTTTTGCGCCTTTCTGCACGGGTTTATCGCGTCGATTACTGTTGAAGTTATCCAAAGTGAGCTCAGCGAATCAAAAACAATTACTGCTGGACCTTACCATGTAAAGCTTCCCGGCCAGGATGTCAGTTACATCAATACCCATGTTCCTTTCAATGTCCGGAACTATCTCATAGCACGACTCAGGATTCAGGCCGAGATGTTAAGGTTTATCGCCGTCACCGGAGCCAACCTTCAGGTTGCGCTCAATTTAACGATTGGTGACTGGAAAAATCGCTCAAGCGATAATTTATCAAGTTATAAGGCCAGAGCAAATCACTCGGTTGAACTACGCATAAACAAACAATACAAAATATACCTGGATCGGCACATTCAGTTTCTTGAAAAAGCATTGCCTATAAAACCAGATGGCAATACGCCTCTTTTTCCATCAGTGCATTTTAACGCTACTCACAGAACAATAGCAGCTTCGTATATCAATGGAAGAGTACGACCTGTAGTAAAAAAACTGGGTCATACAAGTAGTGGGTATTTCAATAAACTTCTAGATGCCCAAGACATTCCCAGATTGACCTCACGTTTACTGAGAAAAGCCAAGGCACAATGGCTCTTACGTCGATACAAAGGGGATTCATTGGCAACTAGCCGGGCACTCGGTAATACACCAGCAATCACCTTTTCTCATTATGGAGGTAAAGGCAATTTAGTCATCAGCGAGCGGGAATGGAGCTCATTCTGGGAATCAAATCAAACACTTCAGTCAAGTCTTGCACCGGGTCTGTGTGAATCACCGAGTATTTTCAGACCTTTATCAACAAAAGCACCTGAAAGAACGTGCATGGATGCTGCAACCTGTCTCCACTGTAAACATTATCGGGGGGAGAACAGTTTGGACTACATTCAACGCTTACTGAGTTTTAATTACACCCTTCAGAAAAGGGCACGGGCAAACCCACTGATTGATGAAAGCAATACCATTGTAATGACTATTGTTGATAAGTTTGTTTCTCTAAACCCCCACCTCAAAATCCAAGTTAACAACCTTCGAGCCCAAATCTCAGATGGCCAATCCTTTCATCCTCGCTTCGCCTCAATCATAAAAATACATGAATTGCTGACTAGCGATGCATAATTTCAAATTAACCTGGTTATCCAATCCCCATATTATCTCGACTATAGAGCCATCCGCTGATGAGCCAATCAGCTGGGATCATGATGGAAAAGTTCTCAGTTGCTTTGGAGACGATATATGGTTTCTGCCAAATTTTCGTATAGGTTCAGTGCGAAGATTTGATTGGGAAAAGGCTGTTAGAAATACTCCCGCTCTCAATGCCACACAGAACAAACAGTCTGCAAAACAATTAGTACTTTTACGAATGACATATGGCCGAGCATTCGGATACACGGCTTGCTTTCAGACCATAGAAATTTCATTGAAACTTTTGGTCTACTGTCAATCACAGAGAATTGAAATCCAGCGCTTTAGCAGATATCCAAAAGCACAGTTGGATTTCTTCACTACAATTTGCCCACAACACCAATCCCAGTTTCTTGCTTTGGCGCGAACTGTTCTTGTACATGATGAAACACTGGGCTGGAGCTTTCTTGATTCTCAACAGATCGAAAGCTTACAACGTCATATTTCAAGACCTTATAAGCAAACTCCCGTCATCCCACTGGATATTCTGCAAAGATTTGATCTTGCATCCCAAAGTATCGTTAAAGGATTTCTATCGATAGCTGATGACTTTATCGCTGCTACCTACGACCACCTAAGCTACCGAAAAAAGCTTCGCAACAAAGGCATGCCAGGTTATTGGCCAACAGTTTTAACTGCCTATCCAGCTTTAGACAACGAACTGAGTCGGTTTGAATGGTTAGCCAACAGTTCGAACCCGAGACATTCCTATCTTAAACTTATCCGACAGGCTGCATTCTGGATAATGGCTTGTGGCTCAGCCGCCCGAAAATCCGAAATTCTCTCATTGAAGCGAGGCTGTCACCAAAAAGAGGACTACCCGGGATCAAATATTCACCGCATCGTAGGCAATACGACCAAAACTCAGCAGAACAATCACGCGATTTGGATTGTTGCGCCTCGTGTAGCAGATGCTGTGAAAGCTTTGGAAAGAACTTTAGACTGGTACTATGCAATTCACCCCTCACCTCCTGTAGAGTCGGAGTATTTATTCCAAATTATGGACATGACTCTCGGAAGAAAACTATCTCCCAGCCAACAAAGAATGGGGACCAAGCTTATAGGTGAGCCTAGTGCAGATATGGATTTCCGACATCTTGCCAAACTGGTGAACACCAAAGTTTCACAGAAATCCATGGATGAAGCACGGTTAATGTGTCCAACATTGGACACAAAGAAATTCCAAGTTGGGGAGTGTTGGAAAGCACTGCCGCATCAGATAAGAAGAACCGTCCTGATTCATGCTGCAGCCTCAGGTTTGGTTAGCCAGGACTCTCTGTCATACCAGGCAAAACATCAGACCTACGCAATGACAGCCTATTACACCCACAATTACTGGCATCTGAAGTTAAATTACCCAAATATCACAGATGTAATTGGCACAGACGATAATCTTGCAAACGAGTTCGTTAAAGAATACAGCGAAAGCTACAATAGAGATCGCGATGAAATCGGTTCTAATGATCGATTTTTTTCTTTCTATGGCGATGACCATAAGAGGCAAATCATTAATGGCATACCGCTTCTCAGCCATGACGAAATCAAATCCGGAAAAAAGCATGAAGTGCTTAAACTCAATACGTTAGGCATTTGTGCACAAGCAGAATTTTGTGAATTTCAGTCTTCTATCAATGTGCGTGGCTGCATGACAAAAACAGAAGGTGAACCTTGTACAAAGGCAATCTTCGATAAAACTCGTATTTCAGAACTCAACGCTCTCATTCAAGATCTGCAATACAGACTGGATGAGTTACGCTCCCATGACACTTTTGAACGCGACCAGATAGAAGCCGATATCGTTGCAACTCAAAATGCCATAAAGCTAATGGAGGACTCTTAGTAAATTATGATGAACGATAAGAACCAAGATACCCCCGGAAATAATCAACCTTATTGGGTAAATAATCGAACTGCACACAAGCTCTGGGAAGCATATCAACGTCTACTCGCGGGGCACCCGGAAAAAGTCAGTAAAACAGCAAGGCTGACCCAGTCATTGGTTGCCTCGGAAGCCGGTTATCAACGTAGTACTTTGTCACGTAAGCGTTTTCCTGATCTTTGCGAAATGATCGAAAAGTCTGCTAATCAAAAGCCTGGGCGAACGATGCACTCAATGTACAAAGCCAAGGAGCGTGCTGCTCACAACCTCCGTAAGCAACTAGAATTGGAACGGGAGCAAAATCAAAAACTGATCAATCAACTTGCCAATATGCAACTGAAAATGATTGAGATGGCCAACGCTATGAACGTGATGAAGCAACAATGCCAGTCAAGCTCGGTAGTAACTATTGAAACTGAAAATCATGGCAAGGTCTGACTTTTAACTTTCCTAGCTCAGAAAATACGCTCTTTTATCTCGCCAGATGATGTTCTTCCATTGCTCATTTGCACATATCAGGTTGCCATTTTGAATGACTGAAAAGTATTTAGAAAATCGATGGCGATTCAGGACCGGGCAACAGTAGTTATAATATGCGTATGCTTTCATATTCAGATTTATATGATAATCAGGCTTTGAGGCAATCCCATTAAAAACGCCATGCGGTAATACTGGAGACAATTATCATGCTCATACTTTCAAGACAAATCGGCAGCACAATCGTTATCGGAGAAGATATAAGAGTCTCAGTGTTAGGTATTAATGGCAAACAAGTCAGATTAGGCATTGATGCACCTATCTCGGTTTCAGTTCACAGAAATGAGGTTTATGAGAGAATTCAAAATGAGCTCGAACTCAAAAAATGAGTACAAGGTCATAGTCTGCCTGTTTTGTCTATCTGAGCTGGAAGCAACACTTAAAGTAAAGAAGAGCGACAATTAAAAATCTGTACAGAAATCAGATTGAATGAAACAGCTCTGGAAATTTCTTTTGGAGTGTTTAATCAATCACATTTCTCAATAGCTACTTATCGATCGCCCTAAAATTGATGATTTCTGCTCACTGGCAAGTGACTCATCAGGCATTCATTCTTTTGCTGCCATATCAATTGAAAAACTTTATGAGATGAATGAGGCTCAAAAAAGCTGACAACGCCATTGAATACTGAAAGGAATCACTACCGTGGATATTACTCAGTTATTTAAAACACTTGAGAACAAAGGACGTCTGATCAAAACAATCATCGTGCCTTTGCTACTTATCCTGATGGGGTCTGTGCTTGTGCTCGTCTATTATACCGGCGGCATAAAATACGTTTATTCACATTCAATGTATATCCCAATTGTATTAGGTGCACTCATTTTTGGTGTTCGAGGAGGGATCTTGTTTGGACTCCTGGGTGGATTAACTCTTGGCCCTTTCATGCCTATTGATGTGGAGACCGGAGAAATGCAGAACACCATTAACTGGCTTTATCGAACTGGCTTTTTTGTTTTAATCGGTTTCATAGCAGGCCTTGCCAGTGACGTCGTCGGAATTTATCTGAATAAACTGAAATGGATTGCACGACATGACGAGTATACAGGGCTGCCTAACCGCCGTGCATTGATTGAAGAGTTGCCAAACCATGCTGCTAATACTCATCCCCCGGCAATGAATATCCTACTTGTAGCCTCCGTTAATAATACCCGACAGTTGAAAACGGCTTTTGGTATTGATGTCATTGATACAGCAATTGAACAAATATCTGAACGCTATGCCAAACGGCTAAAGGAAATGGGACATGAGTTTCATGTTTATCGAGCTGATGCTGGTTCAATCAGCACGCTGGTTACAAATACGCCATCACAAAAACTAAAAACATTGCTCAAAGAGCTCGCTAAAATAGCAAAAAAGCCATTCGAGTTTCAGGGCATCCCCATCCACGTTGATTTCCGAATGGGGTTTGTACCATTCGATACTGTCTCGAATCCGCCACAATCCTACCTCCAGTATGCGGAATCTGCTATGAATCAGGCACATGAAACCCTGAAAGATTTTCTTGGTTACAGTGAAGACCTGGAGGGTCTCGTCAGAGAGAACATGTCACTGTTAGGTGAGCTGGTTGATGCGATTGAGCTAAATCAGCTTGCTTTACACTACCAGCCTAAAATCGATGCTAAAACTGGAAAAGTAGTCAGTGTCGAGGCACTGATGCGCTGGCATCATCCTAATCGTGGCAATGTGCCGCCAGGCGTCTTTATTCCATGTGCTGAACAGAGCACATTAATTTTTGACATCACCACATTTGCTCTAGAGACCGCATTAAAGCAAATAGTGCGTTGGAATAAGCAAGGCATTGATTTATCCATAGCCGTAAATGTTTCCCCGCTCAACCTGGGTGAACCAGGTTTTGCTGACATTGTGATAGCGCTTTTAAGCCGATATGGTGTGGATGGTCACAAGCTTGAACTTGAAGTGACAGAAGGCGCATTAATGTTGGATATTGCCACCTCAACAAAAGAGCTCAATAAGCTAGCTGAGAAAGGCATCATTATTTCAGTGGACGATTTTGGTACAGGCTATTCCTCGTTACAGTATCTGGATAAGTTACCAATCAGCACGATTAAAATCGATCAGTCTTTTATACGCCAGCTCTCTGAGGGCGAGAGTTCTTCCCATATCGTAGAGGCAACAATCAGTCTGGCTCATCGCTTAAAAATGAATGTTGTAGCTGAAGGTGTCGAAGATCAAGACACACTTGATTACCTTTTAAAGAATGAATGTGATTATGTACAGGGCTACCTGTTTTCAAAACCACTAGCTGAAACAGAGTTCGATAACTGGCTTAAACAGTATGAAAGTAACCGTAGCCGGGATGAGCTTTGATATTATTTGGATTGTTAAAAACACAGAGATACATCGAATAAAACATGCATTTTATAAACCTCAGCTAACCCAACTTGGCTTGGGTAAGCGTTTTTTTACGATCAGGATGTTCTCAAACTCTGTTGGAATTTTATGCTTAACAATGAATTACTTAGATTAGTGTATTTCAGTACAGTCAAAAGCACTATGACAAATGATGATCTGGACAAGATTTTAACCCAATCCAGAATCAACAATTCGGCCATGGGCATAACAGGAATCCTCTTCTACGGCGGTACCGATTTCATACAGGTGTTAGAGGGTGAACAAACTCACATCATCAATCTTTACGCAAAGATCATCAATGATACAAGGCATTGGAACTGCAGAATTCTAGATATTCATTTTGATAAAGCACGAATTTTTCGTGATTGGTCTATGGGCTACGTGAATTCATCTAAAGCAGATTTTGAACGATTATCCAGCCTGCTTGAACACAGATATAAACAGCATCATATGGCCACTAAGGAAATCACGGATATATTGAGAAGCTATCTAGGAAAAGTCGCCCCTTAAGCTGGTCTTCGCCCTCTGACTATGCCAGTGAAATTCCTAATACGAGGGAAAATAGCAATCCACTTAGGCCAATTCCTACATCTGAATGGTTCTAAAACCAGAGGACAAGGCATTTAACCATAATTGCTAAGCTGCGAGTGGATTAAAAGTTAGCCGGCCGACCATTAAACTAAATACGACAAAAAAGCTGTTTTTCAGCTATTAAAAATGGTTCAAGATACTGATGATATTTCATGTGTTCTGTCCACCAGGTCCTGATAAAAGAGAGAAGTTCGGCAGGATACATATCCCCTTTGGCTTGTTCACTGATTGCAATAAATTTCGCCAACAGAATTTGAGAGTTGAGTCGATATTCATTAGCTGTAGAGGCATGGATGTCATGGAGAAGAGATTCCTCTGTCAGAACATGCAACTCCATGTTTTTCACCAAAACATCGAAACACTGGCCAACAAGGTGATTGCAGGAATCAGAATTGGCGTAAAAGTACAGCGCATTGAGGTTGGCTAGTATCGAATGATGTAGATCATCGATAAGGTCATTTCCTTGAGAGTAAGCTTCCTCCCATTTGACAAAACTCAGCGGCCACGATGGTCTCATTAGGGTCGAACTCCTATGATCCAGCCAGGTTGTGAAAAATTAGACCTGGCTCAAGAAACGCCGATATTTTACGGATATACTCCTTTCACCGTTCGTTTATAAACGTGACCAATATCACATTTATAAGAACATTAGGAGTTTAAATGATTTTCTTTATCGAGGTGGTGCAGATAGGTTTGATGTCTAGAAACAGACAGCACGAGAGCGTGTCTATCATCATGCAGAGCCGTTGATTAATGAGTTATTACCTTCACTCCCATCTGCTCAAGATTCCTTAGCTGAGGTAGTTATAAATTCAATAAAATCATCTTCTGATAAGGGCGCAGAAATTACATATCCCTGTACTCGATCACAATTCTCAATTTTAAGAACACCTAGAGTTTCTTCATCCTCCGCCCCTTCCGCAACAACTGCAATGTTGAGCGCATGAGCCATTGCAATTGTAGAGCGAACAATGCTCCGGTTCCGATGATTGTCCACCATGTTACGTACAAAAACTTGATCGATTTTTATTTCTCTAATGGGGTAGCTGCTGAGATATGAGAGTGAGGAATATCCAGTACCAAAATCATCAATGGATACATATATTCCCATTTTGCTTAAAGTGTCATCGACAATGTAAAACTGACCCACTAACGACAATCTAAAATTGACCCACCTGAGGCAGAATGGCCGCCATTTGGAAGGACAGGATGGCGGTTGAAATGCAATGTTAAATCAGGAGTCATTAGTGGAAATACATGTATTACACAGGCAAGGTCTCAGCATCCGCGCCATCAGCAGACAACTGGGTATTGCCCGCAACACGGTCCGCAGTTACTTGCGTGACCAAGCCCATACTCCCAGCTACGGCCCGCGAGCCGAAAGACCGTCAAAGCTGGATCCGTTCAAACCGTATTTGCGTGAACGCATCGAGGCGGCAAAGCCTTATTGGATCCCGGCCACGGTATTGTTCCGGGAAATCAAGACGCAAGGCTTTACCGGCCAGGAAGGCATCGTCAAAAATTACATCCGACAGTTCAAACCGACAACACAAGAAGACGTGGTTCGGTTTGAAACCCTGCCGGGTCAACAGATGCAGGTCGACTTCACCACCATCCGGCGGGGACGCAGCAAACTGAAAGCCTTTGTCGCCACACTGGGCTACAGCCGGGCGAGTTTTGTACGGTTCAGCAGTCATGAGCGCCAAGAGGATTGGCTCACGGGGGTTCTACCCCGTTTCCACGGACGGTTTAAAAACGGTTGAAAACTTCATATCGCGCCTTGCGACGCGTCTTCTCATGCGAGGATTATGGAATCGCTCAATATAGTCAAATAAATCCGCTTTGGCTGAATCCAATGTCGGGTAACGCATTCGGTTTGCGCGTTCCCGCTTGAGCACCCCGAAAAATCCCTCACATGTTGCATTATCGCATCAAAAAAATCCCCAGCGACATCGGATGATTCAGCATGCTCAACTGAAGAGTTGAACTTCTCAGAAGCCTTGGCTACTGCATTATGGAAATCTTGTTCATCTCCAAACACAAGTATAGACATATCAAATCCTTGTCTGGCTATTCTCAAGCTTTTGAATATTCAGCCTTATTCAAGATATATGCTAGACCCTTGCATACATGCTTATATCCCACATTACGCTTGATTGATATAGAGTCAAGTTAATGAGGCATCAGTTGGCGAATCATTCTCAGTAACGACAATCAACCAGCTAATCCAAATACACTTCATGAGCTTGTCATAAGTATCGTTAACTAATTCTCAAAACCTGATCTTCGACCCTTTACAAGGATACCTTGGCCACTTAGCATTAATGCAAAAGTTAATCGTTATCATTTATATTAGATTTACATGTTAAAAAATATTACTCTAAACACAGCGCTTAATTCGTCAAAGTCCGTCTATGGAATACTGAACTCTGTTCCGGATCCTATGATTGTCGAAATGATAGTCAACGCAGGCTATGACTTTGTCATTCTTGACATGGAGCATTTACCCCATAACGAGCCGCTGCTGAAGCAATGTATCCAACTGGCTGTGAGCAGCGATTGTGCCGCGCTGGTGAGGATTGCCGGTGCCGATTGTAAGCAAATAGGTCGTGTACTGGACATGGGCGCCGCCGGCATCGTAGTGCCTCAGGCTGAAAACATCGAACTGCTAAGAGCAATCAGCAAGTCCATGTATTTCCCGCCAAAGGGAAAGCGAGGAATCAGCGGGGGCTCGGTCACGGGGTTTGGCAAATTAGCGCTCGCCGACTATATCAGCCTGGCAAATCAACAGTTGTTACTGATCCCAATGATTGAGTCGATAGCTGGAATAGAAGCAATTGACGACATCCTCGCCGTTGACGGCGTCAGCATGATCATGGAGGGAGCGTTGGATCTAGCACTGAATATGGGGCTGGGTCCGAAACCCACACATCCTGATGTGCAGCAGGCATTACATTACCTTGCACAACGCTGCCAGCAGCATGGCATTCCTTTTTGCGCGAATCCGCGAAATACAGAACAAATGCGTTTCTGGCACGACAACGGCATTACCAGTTATCTGTGCGGTGAAGACCGCGGATTCCTGTTCCGGGCCCTAACCGGATGCCTGAATGAGATGAAAGCAGCCCGATAACCCTCATAATTTCCAAAGGTAACCTTATGCAACTACCCCGTCCTTTTGTCATCGTAACCCATGTTGTCAATAACGCAGTCATTAAAGGCTTTATCCCTGCAGCGCAGACGCTTGGTTACGATGTCCTGTTGCTGACCGATCATGGTAAATCTCATGCTGCGGTGCTGGACCATCAAGTCAACATTGCAGAGTGTGATGTATTCAATCCACTGGCGATTCTGGATACGCTGACGGCAATGGGACTCTCCCCGGTTGCCCTATTCTCCAACAGCGACCATTTGCAAACAGCAACAGCCATCGCGGCTAGCGCCCTCAACCTTCCCGGCAAAAACTGGCAAATTTGCTATGCCGCCAAGGAAAAGTTACGTATGCGCCAGCGGCTGCAAAAACTGGGGCTGCCCAGCACCTGGTCAAAGCAATGGCTTCCCGGCAGCAGCATTGAACAGAACTGGCCCTATCCCCTGGTCGTCAAACCGAGTCAGGGAGTGGCATCGATGGATGTCAGCCGGGTCGATAATGCCGACAGCTTGCAACATTTGATCAAACAGTCTGCCCGGCATGAAGCCCTGTTGCTGGAATCCTTTATCGAAGGTGAGTTATTTACACTGGAAACCCTGGGGGACGGCACCGATCTCATTGCCGTCGGTGGATTTGATGTCGAACTGGCAGAACCGCCCTTTTTTATCGAGAAGCAGGCCCGCTGGCAAGGAAAACAGGCGCAGCAGTGGCAAGCACAGGCGCTTGAACAAGTCCGTCAGTTTGGCGTTGGTTTTGGGGTCTGCCACAGCGAATTTATCGCCACCGACAATGGGCCGGTGCTGGTCGAAATCAATTATCGCAGTATCGGCGATGGACGGGAGTTTCTGCTCGACCGTTTATTACCCCAAGGCTGGTTTAGCCCCATCCTGCAATTGCATCTCGGTCAGGGGCTGCCTCAGATACAGGCCCATACCGAACAGGCTTTGGTTCATTACCTGATTGCCGAACGTGACGGTGTGTTAAAGCAAGCGCCTGTCATCCCCGAGCTTGACGGTCTCCATTATCATCCGCTGAAACAGGCAGGCGACAGAATTCACCTGACACACTCCAATAAAGATTACCTCGGCGTACTTTATCTGCAGGCAGCAAATGACGAAACACTGCGCAGCCTCAGTCAGAACACACTGGCCCGGCTGGAATGGGAAATTGCCTGATGAGTCAGCATGATTACATTACTTTACGCATTATCAACGCCTGCCTGCGCGAGAACGTTGCTGAACTGCTGTCCGCCGGCTCCATTATTGAAGAAGATGGCAAGCATTGGTTGTACGTTGAACATCTCGAGCATCCCATACGACTGGCTGTGCGCGCCAGTCATTACATGCAAGCCTGGGTGGCGACCCTGCCGTGGTGGCAGGTTCGACGTCGGGACTGGCAGCAGGAAAGCGGTTACCAGCGGTGGCTGAACCACCTTTTGCACGGGCAGGATCAGCAAACCCGGGAATTGTATCTTCAATTTGCCGAGGAAGCCGCAGCAGCCTGTGAACAGGGTGAACTCTGCCAACAGGCTTACCGGCAACTTCAACAAAGCTTGATGCGCCCCCTGCCGCAACAAAACTGGGGCGAACGACTTCGGCATGCCGATCAGATAGCCAGTTATCTGGACCATCCCTATTATCCGACGGCACGCGCCAAGTTCGGTTTTGATAATGAAAGCTTGCTGAAATACGCCCCCGAATATTGTCAGCAATTCAATTTGCACTGGCTGGCCGTGAAACGCCAGCAACTGACACTGACTGTACCTGATGCCGAACCTGACTGGTGGCCGACTTTTGAACATGTAGGTCTGCCGGTTGAGCTGTCACAGAGTCATTTCCTACTCCCGGTGCATCCATTGACCTGGAAGCGACTGGACGCCTTTCCCGCAGGTGCTGTACGAGCACCAGAGCCTTTCTTAGCCGTCTATCCGACGCTATCTGTACGGACAGTGCAACTGGCCGCTTATCCCGACCGGCACCTGAAACTGCCGCTGGCGATCCGCACCCTGGGGCAGAAAAATATTCGCCTGATAAAGCCCTCTACCCTTTATGACGGCCAGTGGTTTGCCGAGTTGCTGCCCTTACTGGCCAAGCGCGACCCGCTGCTGAATAACCGTTATCGCCATGTCGATGAGCGTTTTTGCGGTCATCTCGGAGAGGAGAAGTTGTTTGCCTTTTTATTGCGCCGCTATCCACGGCCAAGACCGCTGGAAACGCTGGCTCCGGTTGCCTCACTGGCCAGTCCGATGCCTGATGACCGCCCTTATATCTGTCATGTGCTGGATCAGCCGGGCATGCCAGACATCATCACATGGTGGGCACAATACTGCCAGTTGATGGCAGATGTGCATCTGACTCTCTGGCTGCGCTTTGGTATTGCCTTGGAATCCAATCAACAAAATGCCGTATTGAGCCTCATACCGGGCAAACCGCTCAGCCTGGTGATGAAAGACAACGATGCCGCCCGACTCTGGCCGCAGCGTTTTATTTCAGCCTGCCCTGATCTGCAGCAACGCCTGGAACAGTTACTGGATAGCAGGATCAAAGTTGATGATGAATTGGCGCTGGCCCGGATGTTTATCACTATTACCCTGCAATTGTGCCTGGCAGCTGTACTGGAAAGCTTGGCCGAACAAAATGTTCTGAACCGTGAACACAGCTATCGAATCCTGCGCGAAGCACTGAGCAATACCCTGCAACAGCTTGATGATGCCGGTCTAGATACCGCCTTAGCGCGACGTTGCCTGTTTGAAGAGCCTTTACAGCCGGTCAAATACCTGCTGTTAAGTGGCAGTCTACTGAGCAAAAAGGCATCGGGAGCGGCTGATATCAACAAATTTTACGGTCATAGCGGCCCCAACTTCCTGCGGAGCATGACATGCTGACGGGCCCCATTCTGCCGGTCGTACTGAGCTGTCACTTTCTTGCCGCGTTTACCGTGCTTGGCATGCCTCTGTTCCTGCCGCGTTTATTATCAGGTTTCGGTGTGACTGCTGACAGCCCCTGGATAGGTGTAATGTTCAGCCTGCCGATCGTGATGACCGCATTAAGCGCCCCCTGGTGGGGAAGATTCGCCGATCATTTTGGCCGAAAAATCTCATTGCTGCGTGCTCTGGCAGGACTGGTACTGGCATTCGTGCTGGCCGGACTGGCTCCAACACTGCCCATCTTCGTACTGGCGCTGATTATGCAAGGCCTGTTCGGTGGTACGCTGGCGGCAGCCAATGGTTATCTGGCCAGCCATCTCGACAGACAAGCCTTGAGCAAGGCGCTGAACTGGACCCAGTTTACTGCCCGCCTGGCATTGGTCGTCGCACCAATCGGCTTGGGCTGGTTACTGGAAATTCATACCGCAACATCGCAACGCCTTTATCTCTGGCTAGCACTGCTGCCAATGAGCGGTTTGTTGCTGGCACTGTTTCTGCCGGCAGATTCCAATACCACTGCCCGCAGCCCGCAAAATTCGGCTGCACAGGCTGATAACCAAGCCAATGGGCAGCTACTGCCATTGCCCTGGCTGCTGTTGATACAGTTCCTGTTCAACTTTTCCATAGTTGTGACCTTCCCCTACTTTCTGCCCTATGCCAGCGAATGGGTTGGCCAGACCAGTATTGTCGGCCTGTTGTACAGTCTGCCCCACCTGTTTTATCTGATGTTGCTGCCATTGATGCATCGGCACCAGCAGGATCATCGTCATCTCGCAGCCGGCCTGTTATTACTGGCTCTGGCAAGCTGTTGGCAAGCCTTCCTGAACAGCAACATTGAGCTGATCGCGGCGCGGGCGATCTTCGGGCTCGGTCTCTTTCTGGCCTATTGCGGCCTGAACCAGATGATCAGTGAGGCAATAAAGGCTCAGCAGGCCGGGTCATGGTTTGGCCAGCTCGATGCGGCGGGTAAATGGGCCGGCGTGATTGCCGGTATCACAGCCGGGTGGTTGTGCGTTGTAGTCAATTACAGTACGCCCTTTATCGCCGCTGCGCTCACGTCTTCTATAGCGCTTATTCTCCTGTTTTTACTGATGTTCAAAGGCAAGGAGCCTCGAAATGCCAATATTACTAGCAACCAATAAATCTTCAGCTTCATTTCAACCATTCATTGACTCACTACGGGTAGAGGCGGAATACCAGACATTTACCGCCTTACTTAACTGTTATCTCCGTGAGTTTGCCATAGTCGCCAATCAGGTCATGGTCTCCCATGAAGGCAACCTGCCGCTGGCACTGACCAGCAAGATGCTGCCGGGCAAAGTGGTGACCTTAACGCTGCCACATGAAGAAAGCTTGCTAGCCATCAAGGCAGACCGGTGGAGCCTGCTGGGACGCGGGCGCTTTAATTCAGCGCCGTTTCTGAAACAGTTCGGGCGCCCCTGGCGTCCGGTCTCCATAATGGAAGCTGTCAATCTCCTGCTTCGGGAAATGGCAGGCGAACTGCGGCAAGAGATTAACGACGAACTGCAGCAGCAGATCGAAAACAGCATCGCTGTCACCCATGCCTTTCTGAACGCACCGGTCAGCAGAAAAGACGATGCTTTCATTAACAGCGAGCAGAGCCTGCTGTGGGGGCACCCGTTTCATCCGACGCCAAAAAGCCGTAGCGGCGTGTCGATGGCGGAATTGTTGGCCTGCGCACCGGAAATCGGCGCAGAATTTCCCCTGTTCTGGTTCCGCATTGATCCGGCATTGCTGCAACAGCGCGGAAGTCCGGGGGCTTTGTCCATGCTGGAGATGCTGGCACAAGGTGAAAACTGCTATCCCTGCCACCCCTGGGAGGTGGCGCATATCTTACGATCGCCGCTTTATCAGGCTGCCCGCCAACGTGGCCTGATCACACCACTGGGCTATCGCGGATTGACCATGTCGCCGACCTCGTCGGTCAGAACCCTGTATCGCGCCGATCAGCCTTATTTCCTGAAGTGCTCGATACATGTGCGCCTGACTAATTGCATACGTAAGAACGCCTGGTATGAGCTGGAGAGCGCCGTTTATTTAAGTGAGCACCTGGAAGCCTCATTCAAACGTCTGGAACGACGTTACCCGGCTTTCCGTATCATGCGGGAGCCCGCGGCAACCAGCCTGGACTTTTCAAGTGTGGCGACAAGCGGGCAGGAGGCGGAAAAGCGTCATCTGCAGGAATGCTTCGGTTTGCTGTACCGGGAAAACCTGCCCCGCAACGAACGCCGGCAATACGATATTGTGATGGCGGGCGCCGTGTTTGCCTGGGACCGCTTTGGTGAAAGCCTGTTGACACCTCGCATACAAGCATTGGCAAGCCGGCGGGATATCACTTATCAGCAAGCCGCCCTGCTGTGGCTGTCTGTCTATCTCGAAGCAATACTGCCCGGCATCCTGGGTGCCTTTTTCGATGAAGGCATTATTTTCGAGCCACATCTGCAGAATACCTTGATTGGTCTGCGCCAAGGACTGCCCCAGAAAGTCTGGATCCGGGATCTGGAAGGCACCAAGCTGGAGCCAGGATGCTGGCCGCGATATCGGCTAGATGGCCTGTCAGAACATGCCCGTGAGTCGGTTTATTATTCGCGGGACAAAGGCTGGAAGCGAGTCGCTTACTGCCTGCTGGTCAATAACCTTTCAGAAGCCTTGTTCCATCTTGCCGATGGCGACCGCCAGCTTGAACAGTTGGGCTGGGATCTTCTGGCAGACAAGCTGTCGGCCTGGGGGCACCAGCCTGAAATCGCCGCCACGCTGGCAGGCCATGCCATCCCCTCGAAGAACAACTTGCGGACGCGTCTGCTGCAACGTGCTGACAAGCAGTCTGACTACACACTTATCGCACAGCCATTAGGAAGAAAACATGACACATTTACCGAATAGCCGTTTGACACAGCCGAAAGCTGCCCCTCAGAGTATGGTACATGGCGGCGCCGGCATGACACCTTCCGTCAAAACAACACTGAGTCAGTTGCAACAACAGCGCTCAAAGCCATTTTGTGGCTATGTGTATGATCTCGCGGCACTGCGTCGGCATATCGCCGACATGAAGGCAGCCCTGCCATCAGATTGCGAACTTTTTTATGCCGCCAAGGCCAATCCTGATCCTGCGATCCTGCAAACCCTCAAGCCCTATGTCGACGGCTTTGAAGCAGCATCCGGCGGCGAACTGGACTGGCTGTTGCAGCACTGTCCACAACATCGCCTGATTTTCGGCGGTCCGGGCAAGCTGCCGGCAGAGCTGGTACTGGCGGTGGATAAGCAAATTGAAACCCTTCATGTCGAAAGCCTGACCGAACTGCAACGGCTCATCGGTATCGTGAATCAGCGGCAAACACCCATGCAGATCATGTTAAGGATGAACATCAGCCTGGGAGGACTGCCGACTACGCGCCTGACCATGGGCGGCAGACCGACCCCTTTCGGGCTTGATGAATCGGAACTGCCACAGGCATTAAACATGATCGAAACATCACCGCTGCTGCAGTTGCAGGGCTTTCATTTTCATCTGATGTCTCATCAACTGAATGTGGACGTTCAGTTGGCATTGATCGAACTTTACCTGCGCAGCGTGAAAAAGTGGTGTGACGTATTTGCTATCGATGTCGCCATGATTAACGTCGGCGGCGGCCTGGGTATCAACTATCTTTCCCCCTCGCAGCCTTTTGACTGGCAATCTTTCTGCAGACAGCTTCCCACGGTCATTAGCAGGCAGCAAGCAGAAAATTTTCGCCTGCGTTTCGAGTGCGGCCGCTACATCACTGCGGCTTGTGGTTATTACGTGATGGAAATACTGGATATCAAACACAATCATGGCGAGTGGTTTGCCATCGGCCATGGCGGTACACACCATTTCCGCACACCAGCGGCACAAAGTCATGACCACCCCTTCAGCATATTACCTCGTCAACAAGCTAATGCTGCCAACATTGTTGATAAGAAAGTCACGATGGTTGGTCAGTTATGTACCCCCAAGGATGTGCTGGCTCGACAGCAACATATTGATGCACTGGCAATTGGAGACTGGGTCGTTTTCAGTCTAGCCGGTGCGTACGCTTGGAATATTTCACATCAAAACTTCTTGATGCATGATGCGCCGGAGATGATTTACCTGAATTGAGAGACGTTACATACTCATCTCAAATACGATGCTCTGATAACAAAAATCCGGTTTTCATGCGAAAACCGGATTTTTGTTTCTAAAACAGGCCAACTTAAAAGTCCAGACTACCCTCAAGGATGAAAGAGCGGCCAGGAGCCGGCAGTCTGCCAACCGGACTGACATCGACGCCTCTGAAATAGTACTCCTCATCAGTTAGGTTATTGATCGCCAGAGCAATCTCAAGATTATTGCCGCCTACATTGAAGTCACGGCTCAGGCGGGTGTTTACCAACGTATAGGCAGGTAGCTCACCGGCACTACCATTGGCGGTTTCCTCTTCGGTATTATCTGCATCACTGTAGCTTTCACTCACGTGTAATGCAGTCAGGTTCGCCTTCCATGGGCCGACACGATAATCGGCATGGGCACTAATATGATGCTCTGGTGCATTGGGTAACTCGTTACCTTTGTTATCACCTGACAATTGTTCAGTATCCAGATAGGTATAACCGATTCCCAAAGCCAGATTCGCCGTAGCTTCCCAATCAGCTGTCAGCTCAATACCTTCATGTCGAGTTTCACCCAGGTTTTCGAATTTACTGGTAGTGCGATTAAACTGAATCTGATCTTCATAGTCGATTCTAAACAGTGTGCCGCTGACACTGAAACTCGCATTCAAATCGGCACGCGCACCGACTTCATAGTTCCATGCCAGTTCGTTAGCAACGTCACCCTCACGGGTTACCTGCGCCGTTTGTACTGGTACCAGAGAACGCTGGGCATTGGCAAACAAGAACAAGGAGTCCGAAGCCTGCAGTCCAGCAGTCAAGCCAGGCAGGAATTTATCGGTATCATTTTCATCCTCGGTATTACTGATCCGATCTTCAAAGTCGGTACTGACATCTTCATAACGAATACCGGGCGTCAGAGTCAGTTTGTCATCAAACAAGGTGATGGAATCACTCAGATACAAGGCCACGGCCTCGGTATCAAAATTCCAGTTACGGACTTCACCGTAGTTATTGGTCGTCAGTTCCAGTCGGTTCACATCAAAGCTGACCTGCTCTTTAACAAAGCGGGCACCAGCCTTAAAAGTATGGTTGCCCTGTTTGACGGTAATTCGTGGTTCGGTGCCATAAACGTGGAAGACACGTGGTGAATCGGCAACATGTGAAGCAGTGCCCGCCGGATCAGCCCAGTGCCCACCACTGGTCAGGTCTTGGCCGAAAAAGAATGTTCTATCTGCTTTATGAGCAAAGTTACGCCACTGAAATTCGACATCGTTGCTCGGGTTATAAGTCCAGGTTAATGTGCCCCGGATCATATCGGCATCATAGCCATCAAACGGTCGTTGCGAGTCAGTACGATCCGCACGATAAGCCGAAGGACTCAATGATCCTGGCAGTTCCGCATTGACATTGTAGTATTGCAGTTGCGCTTCCAGTTCATTTTTATCATCAAGAAAGTATTGCGCATCCAGAATAATATTTTGTACGTCGGTATCTGAATGGTCACGGAAGCCTTCACCGTCCTGCAGGTTGACCTGCAATTGTAGGCCTAGATCATCAGTGACAAAGCCGGAAGCCCGATAGTAAGTATCGTAATAAGCATTCCCGGTTTCTTCCGCAACCGTAATGCGCTCGCGAATAGTCTGCTCAAAGTCTCTCGAAATGGGCTTTGTGACCAGATTAAGCACACCGCCTACATTATTGGGCCCGTAATGCACAGCAGCACCGCCACGGACAATATCCACTGCCGCGATACTCGGCAACGTTACCGGAAACAGTGATACACCGACATTAGTATAAGGTCCGATGCCAATGGGATAGCCGTCAACCAGCATTTGCAGGCGTTCACTGCGAAGTGGATTCAGGCCACGAATACCGATATTGGGCAAAATGCCTGTGCCGGTCTCATCCAAAACTTGTACACCGTTGACGCTACGCAGAGCATCTTCCAGGTTCAGCGCACCTCTTTCGTGCAGCTCTTCATAAGTGAGCACTTCTCTCGAACCAGGATAAGTTTTAACACTTTCTTCACTGGTCTCACCCAACCAGTCTGAGTGAACAACTATCGAGTCTAAATCCGCTGGGCTAGCTGCGTTAGCCTGTGTTGTCACCAGACCAAGCGCCAACAGTGTGCATACTTTCTTTCTTATAAATAAATGAGTCATCTTACTTTTTACTCTCCGCTTATGCAAATAAGAATGATTAATATTACTATAAGCGACTATAAATTTACACCCGCTCATTGCTATATAACTACGCCTGTGAAACTGTGACGAAATATGTGGGAGGAGATTAGCGAATTATGGTTAGTAGGTGATTAATTTACGAAGAAATTTCGGGTATTCATATTAAGTGGTTGATGTGACCTTCCGCTCCGATCCAATCTTAATCCTCCCAGAAGGATGATAAATCGACACCGAAATTATACTCAGACTCAAAGAGTCGCATGCTGTAAGTCTTGATTGCTCAGTTCAGGAACGGGGATTCTTTCGTCTGCGGTGACTTCTTCTTGTGCTTGGTGGTATAAAGCATCCGGGCTCGCATGACCTCGAACGAATAGCCGCGCCCATCGCGGTTCTTGTCTTTAGCTAGTCGGTTGATCGATTCTGTGAAGGCGTTAGTGATCGGGATGTCATTCTCAAAGTAGGCTAGCATCTCCTGGCGTCAGCTACTGACGGCGCTGATGAGGTGCTTCCAGACGGCCTGTTACCCTTGCGGGATGTCGTCAATCCAAGCAGTCAGCGCTTTCCCGGTATCACTTCGTTGGTATAGCACCAGATATGGTAAAACCGCTCCTTGTGTTCGTAGGCAGCTAGAAGTTGAGGAAAGGCCCCGGTCCAGGTCTCCATGATGAGCCGTTCACGATCCGAAATGTCGTGAGCCCGCTTTAGGAGTAGCTTTCGATCACCCTTGAGGGTTCGAATTTGGGAGGACTTCAGTTCCTTCCGGAGGCCCTTGCGCACCTTCTCCAGGGCATCGTTCGCCATGCGCACCACATGGAACTTATCTACCACGATACGGGCATGCGGCAACACTGCCTTGACTGCTGCCCGGTAGGGATTCCACATGTCCATACTGACGATCTCGACCTTATGACGGTCTTTCATCTTCATCAGATACTTGGCCACTACATCCTGACGCCGGGTGGGCAGTAGTTCGAGCAAAGTCTTTCCTCAATGTTGGTCAGGATGCAGCGGTAGGGCCGGTTCAGGTAAAGCTCGTCAATACCCAGAACGCGGGGCATCTCGAAGCGGTGCCAGCGGCTCAGGAACTCGGCGCGGATATTGAAGATGTCTTGTACCGTCTTCTCGTCCAAGCCGGTCTGCTCAGCCACGTAGGTGCAGGGGTGGTTGAAAGATTCCTTCTCCACGTACTCATGCAGCCGCAACGTCATTCGAAAGCCATCCACCATCTCCGGTAACTGGGGCCTGAAAGTGGTGTTACAGGCCCGGCAAGTGTATCGGCGATGGATCACCCAGAGGGTGACCCGCTTGCCGTGGATGGGGAGATCGCGATAGGGAACATCACGTTTGCCGAACCGTACAAACTCACCCTGCACGCCGCATTCCTCGCAGGCAAAGGGATCAGGCGCATCAACTTGGAAGTGGAGCCAGCCGTCCATCTCCTTGATATTTATTATGCGATATTCGAGAAGATGAAGAATATTGTCGGGTAGCTTCAGCATTCACAAATTGACGTTAGGTTCTTTTAATGGTTTGTGCTGGCATTTTTCTGGGCTTCTAATGCAGCATGAAGCCCACGTGCCAATAGCTCAGGATCTCCGTTACCCCAGTAGTGCAAGAAATAATAGGGCGGCGTCTCGCCAATCATGTGATTATGCAAAGCAACAATATGGATGCCAGCGTCGCGCAAAGCGTGCATAACAGGTTGAACCTCACCGGCGGTTATGGCGAAATCCCCATCGACGAAGGCATGCTCTTTATTGCCAGTGAAGGCCGCCCAGGTCGACAAACCCATTGATGCGCCAAATTCAGTGCCGTGCATGGTGGCGCTGCGTCCAAAACTAAATTTCAAGACCTGACCATTGAGACTGGCTTCGGCACCCAAAATGGTTTCCAGCGACGCTGTGTCATACTCTCCGGTGATTTCGGGCACACTGCCAGGAAAGCGCTCTACCGGTGTGACGTGTTTCTCGCGAACCTTCTTTATGGCATCCCACATGGCCTTGACGCCTTCGGCAAGCTTTTCAGCGCTCTGTCCGTGGCCACCGATATGCATAAAATAAACCGGAGGACGGTCAAACACGAAGTGGTTATGCAGCGCGGTGATTTCGAGGCCATGGGCGAAAGCCGCATCCATCGCCGGAGTGATTTCATCCTCAAATACCACCGTGTCTCCCATCAGCATCACGCCGCCATCCGGAACTGCCTTGAACGCAGCCCAACTACCCAAGCCTGCTGGTGTCGGAAGCTTTATCCCGTCTACCATGACCGGCACGTCGTCGCGTTGCCAGCCGATGCGTACTACGCCGTCCGGTTTGACCGTCGCCTGTGTGTCCGTAGCCTTACTGATGATTTCTGGATTAATATCGCTTGGCGCATCTGCGAAAGCGACTGGCGCCTGCATCAGCAGAGCGGTGATAATAAATATTTTAAGCGGATGATTTTTCATAGTTATCCTCCATTATTTAATTTTCGATTGGGTTTCAAATTGTTTGAGGTTCAAACTGGCAAACCGGATACTAATCGCATCGGTTAGCTCTTTACGATGCTGGAGCGCCTCCGAATAACAGGTAATAAATGATACCCAGCAGCGCACTGACGAAAATCACCGGCAACATGCCCACCTTGAAACGCAGCATGGCAATAAAGGCGCCCAGAGCCAGCACAACGCTGGCGATCTGAATACTGTGCCATGTCGGTAACAGCCACTGTATACCAAAGGACCGAACCGTATTCACCTCACCGAAGGCTACATGTACAGCGAACCAGATGGCCAGATTCAGCATGACGCCTACTACGGCAGCGGTCACCGCCGACAGTGCCGCGCTTACTGCCTGATTTCCGCGAAGCGTTTCCACATAGGGCGCGCCCAGAAATATCCACAGAAAACAGGGAATAAAGGTGACCCAGGTCGCCAGAAGCGATGCGAGAATACCCGCTGTAAAGGGATCGAGCAGTCCGGCATCCCGGAAGGCGCCCATAAAACCTACAAATTGCACTACTTGAATAAGGGGGCCGGGCGTAGTTTCTGCCATGCCCAGACCATCCAGCATTTCTCCCGGCGATAACCAGCCGTAATTCTGTACAGCCTCCTGCGCCATGTAAGCCAATACTGAGTAGGCACCACCAAAGGTGACGACTGCCAGCTTGCTGAAGAAAAGCCCTATCTGGGTAAAGACATCGTCATACCCCAGCGTCATAAGCAAAACAATAAGCGGTGCGAACCACAACGGCAGCCAGACCGCGAGCACTTTAAATGCCCGGTTACGTGTTGCCTTTGTGTGGTTTGCTGCTCCGTTATTGATCATGGTGTCGATCGCATGGTTAGTCTCTTCTGGGGCATCGTGCCCTTTGATGATCATAAAACGCTCTGGGTCTATATACCTTCCCAACAAACCGATGAAGGCAGCCGTCAGTATCACTATCGGAAATGGCACGGCAAAAAAGAAGATCGCAATAAAAGCCGTGGTCGCCAGTGTGTACATATAGGCATTTTTGAGGGCACGTTTGCCAATACGAATAACCGCTTGAATCACGATTGCAAGTACGGCTGCCTTGATACCAAAAAACAGCGCTTGCACCAAGGTTGCATCCTGAAACCCGGCATAGAGAACACTAAGCACCAGAATGCTTAAAAAACCTGGCAGTATGAACAGACCACCGGCGACTAACCCGCCCCTTACGCCATGCAGCAGCCAGCCGATGTAGGTGGCTAGTTGTTGGGCTTCGGGTCCGGGTAGTACCATGCAGTAGTTCAGAGCGTGAAGAAACCTGCTTTCACTGACCCATCGTTTCTCATCCACCAGAATGCGGTGCATGACTGCGATCTGACCGGCAGGGCCACCAAAACTGAGCATGGCAATTCGCAACCAAACGTGCACGGCCTCCTTCAACGAGATGTGGTGGCCGAATTCGTTGATATTGCTTGCCGTTGTTTCTTTGGTCTTTTGGTCCACCAAGTCAGGAGCAGATGAAGGTTCCTGCATACTCTATTCCCCTTTTTTGTAGGCCGTGTACAGGCTATCGAAAACCTGATTGGCAGCTAGCAATAGCTGGTCATCGTCGTTGAGAGTCTCACGAAGGCCCATCAATATGTACTCAACCCCGGAAGCTTCCGGTGGCTGGTAGCCGCCTACATCAAGGTAGTGCACCAGTTTCCCAATCCTTTGCAGAGCCACATGACGCAGGTCAAAGCTCGCCAGTAAAGTCTCGAAGGTGACTTTTTCAGCCACGTGGGTGAAGGTGGCCCCATCGAAATCGAAACCCAGCGCGTTATCGGGGCAGTCGTCTGGAGAGTTCAACCACACAAAGTGCGCTTTCGGATCGATGAATTGTTTAATCAACCAAGCGCTGGCCAGGCGGTCCACCCAAGGCCGACGACGCGTTGCCCAGAGCCTGCCCTGGTAATCGGTACGTTCGAGAAGATGGATAGAACCTGCAGCAGGTAATGGTTCATCAGGCGACAAAACTCGATTAGCGTTGGTTTCCAGTTCCTGTAACGCTCGGTCAACTCGATCACGGGCAGCGCCAGCGAAAAAGTCAATTTGTGACAGTCGTGTGAAGCGTTTACGCAGCTTGCGCGTCTCCTTCATGACATCCATCGCCGATTCTGGCAACAGCGTTGCTCGTAGTTCGCCGATGGCCGAGTGCAGAGCCTCATAGTCATCCGAGCGATCGAACAAGGTGGGGAAATCATGGGCTTCCGATCCGTCAGTGGGAAGCACATGGGCAACGCCCCGGGCCTCACGGACGTCGTGGGCTATTGCCTCCAACCTTTCGAAATGATCAGGGTAAGCTGGCAGCAGATAGACACCATCGCGAAGCGACGCAGCCCCCAGCGCCTTAATGGCACGCCATGCCCGCATACGCACCGTCGCGTTTTCGGTGGGGAGAGAGAGTATTAGCAATAACCACGACATGATGTAGAGGATACTACTATTTTGTATTAACCAATACTGATATATCTATACCAACCAGATCTTCCGTTGAGTCCTCTATCTTGTCGCTTCACTCTCCTTGAAAAAATCAACCACTTAATCCGAATACCCAAAATTTCAAGCTTAGTCTTAAATAACCGTTTGCCTATAAGTGGATCCGCTGAAGAGCTTTATTTAACGGCTGAAGATAAGATCTAGAATTGCCTGACCTCAATCCTCTATCCTAACTTGAGCTCAGCAATTAATTTGTATCCTGTAGAACAAGAGTTGGCAAATTACCTCTGCATTTTTGTAGATTTTGTAGAACTTTTACTGAGTGCTCTCAGCTCATTGCAGATATATGATTCAACTATTTTTCTACAATTTGAGTCTAAGATATTATTGCTTCGCCCGGCCCTCTCACGCTTACCTCGGGCTGTCGCCCGGCCTGGATTTTGAAACCAGACTCACCGCCAAACCCGATGCGGCCGCGCTGCTTCACAAAGAACTGATGGCACCGTCGTATGAGTGCTCACCGATTTCTCTTGGTGCCAATACCGATCCCTATCAGCCGATAGAACGGCAGTATCAGATTACCCGTGACATTCTCGAAGTGTTGGAACGCTTCAAACATCCCTGCACCATTGTTACCAAGTCTGCACTGGTCGAGCGTGATATCGATATTCTGACGCGCCTTGCGGCAGACAACCTGGTGAAGGTCAATATCTCGATCACCACGCTGGATAAAAACCTGGCCCGTAAACTGGAACCCCGTGCCAGCAGTCCACAGCGCCGTCTGCAAGCTATTGCCGCATTAAGACAGGCCGGTATCCCGGTCAGTGTATTGATAGCCCCGGTTATTCCGGTTCTGACCGATACCGAACTGGAACAGATTATCGAGGCCTGTGCAGTAGCCGGTGCCCAATCAGCAGGCTTTATTCTGCTGCGGCTGCCCCGTGAAGTCAGCGATTTATTTGAAAACTGGCTGCATGATCACTACCCGGAAAAAGCCCAGCACGTGATGAACCGCATTCGCGACAGCCGCGGTGGCAAAACCAATGATCCGCGTTTTGGCCACCGCCTGCAGGGGCAGGGGTTCTATGCAGATATGATCAATCAGCGCTTCAAACGGGCCATCAGCAAACAGGGTCTGAATCAGCGCTCAACGCCGCTCAACCGTGACTTATTTCGTCCCCATTCACAGCAAATGGATTTATTCTGATGGCAAAAGTGTTAATCATCATCGGATTGGTTCTGGTGGGGCTGGGGCTTATCTGGCAGTTTGCCCCCTGGCTTTTAAGCTGGTTCGGCAATCTGCCCGGCGATATCAATATTCAGAAAGGCAATAGCCGGATTTTTATCCCCATCACCTCAATGGCCGTGGTCAGTGTGGTGCTGACCATTATTATCAATATCTTCCGGCATTAAAAATGAACCACAGAGGCACAAAGGACACAGTGCAGGTAAAAATTTATTTATCCGCAGATTACGCTGATTTCCACTGATTAGAAAAACAGTCTACCGAAGTAATTATGCAACAAGCCCTAGTGACTTATGCTCTGGTCCTGCCACTTCTGTGCTCTTCTCAGAATAATCTGCGGTCATCTGCGTAATCTGCGGATGACCTAAAAACCTCTGTGTACTTTGTGTCTTTGTGGTTTATCAAAAAACGTTAGACTCTGCCCGTAGCTTGGACTGAGCCCAGCGATCCCGAGCTGTAAGATCTGCCCGGAATGTTGGGGTTCTTGCTTCCCCCCAAACTCCAGTGGTAGTTGTGCCTCAGCTGATTTTGATGGTTCTGCCTTCGCTGACTGACTGCAAGGCCGCGTTGATGGCGGCGCAGTTACCACGGGCATCGGCCATGCTCAAAAACGGGGCTTTATTGTTCAGAATACAATCAGAAAAGTGTTCAATTTCGCGGTTGAAATGATTGGCCATCGGTAAAGATACAGTCTCTGCTTCGCCGGCATCGGTCCAGTAGGAAATTAACGGCTGCTCGTCATGGGGTTGCCAGGCAGCGTGGCAGGTTATGCCGCCCTTGGTGCCGATAATCTCGTAGTTACTGCGACGGGCATGTTCAAAGCTCATTTCAAAATGACCATAACGACCGTCACCGAAATCAAAAATGCCACTGAGGCTGACATCGGCACCGTGTTCATTCAGTTTGGCCATGGCAGTCGCCGCGACCGGCTCATTGTCAAACCAGTGACGCGCGGTGTGCACCGCATAAGGCCCGATATCCCACATCGCCCCGCCACCGTTGGCAATATCGCGATTAATGCGATACAGGCGCGCCGGTTTCATCGGAAAGGCAAAGGCGGTTTTGACGGTGCGGACCTCACCGATTTTGCCGGAATCAATCAGATCTCTGACAAAATCATGCTGGGTATGGAAGCGATACATAAAGCCTTCCATCACCGTGACATCATTGGCTCTGGCCGCCGCATCAATCGCATCGATGTCTGCCACTTTCAGCGCCATGGGTTTTTCAATCAGTACGTGTTTGCCGTGATCGATAGCCTTAAGCGCCCATTCGGCATGCTCTTCATTGGCCATGGGCAGATAAATGGCATCAATATCCTCTCTCGCCAGCAGCGCTTGTGGATCATCCATCGCCTCGGCATCTGTCTCATTGGGCGCATGCTTTTGCAAAGTCTCTGCTGCTGCGCCCGGCCGGCGACTGGCAATTGCCACCAGTTTGGCATTCTCTGCCTCGACGATCGCCGGCATCAGTTTGTCATTGACCCGGGCCGCCCCAAGAATTCCCCAACGAAGTTGTTCAGCCATGGATACATTCCTTAATTATTGGACATTGCAAGTCATGATAACGACTGAGGCAATGAAAACCAAACTGACAAAACCCTTCTAACAATGGTGTTTTTATCTGAGTTTGCCTGCCTTATGCTAGTGTGGTTACCCATTTAATAATTCACAAGGAGCCGGTTATGACTATCGAAGTTGGCCAAACCCTGCCTGCAGGTAAATTAAGCGAAAGCATTGGTTTTGATCCGGAAAACGGTTGTCCGCTAAAACCTGAGCCCAAAGACGTCGGTGAGATGGTGAAAGGCAAAACCGTGGTGATTTTCGGGGTACCGGGTGCGTTCACCCCTTTGTGTTCTGCCGAGCATCTGCCCGGCTTTGTTAAACACGCCGACGACATCAAAGCGGCCGGTGCCGATGAAATCTGGTGTCTGGCAGTGAATGACGCTTTCGTTATGGCTTCCTGGGGCCGTGAGAATAATGTTGAAGGTAAAGTCCGCATGATGGCCGACGGCAGTGCTGACTACACCAAAGCGCTGGGGCTGGACCGCGATATGAGCGGCGGCGGCATGGGCATCCGTTGCTATCGGTTCGCCATGATCGTTGAAGACGGCGTGGTGAAATACATTGGTGTGGAAGGCTCAGGCGAATTCGGTCGCTCTAAAGCCGAAACCATCCTGGAAGAGCTGAAAAAATAAGCACTGCTGTTAACCACAGAGGCACAGAGGACACAGAGGACACAGAGTTTTTTAAAGTAGTTGGCCCCTCAGTCAATTACACACAGGTTTGATAATGCAATAACAAGCATGATTCATACACCGTCATTGTTATCTCTGTGACCTCTGTGCCTCTGTGGTTTAATCGATTATCAGTCGCGCCAATGCTCTTCCACTTCCGTCTCGCCGCCGATAAACACGGCAGTGGCGAGCTCGCTGAAGATGCCGTGCTCTACGATGCCTGGAATGGTATCGAGGATCATCGTCAGCTCCAGACTGTCGACATGGTCGAAGCTCATATCCAGCACCAGACAGCCATGCGCTGTCACTGCCACATTATCGCCGCTGGCATTGAGTCTTAATTCACCGTGACCACCCTGTTGCTTGAGCTGATTAAACACCAGCTTCCAGGCATCCGGCATGACTTCGACCGGTATCGGGAGTTTTTCGCCGATAAATTCCACCAGTTTGCTCTCATCGACCATCACATAAAACTGATCAGCTGAGGTTGCCAGCAACTTTTCTCTGACCAGATCCTGCCCCCGTCCCTTGAGCAAGGTTAAGTCAGGTGTCACCTCATCAGCCCCATCGACATAAAGATCGAGTTCGTTAAGTGAGTCGATTGACACCACCGGCAGTCCCGCCTCTTTGGCCTTGATGGCACTGATCGCCGAACTGCTGACCGTGGTCACATTAAGATTTTCCTCGCGATGACGCTTGGCCAGGGCCTCGATAAACAGGTTCGCCGTGGAGCCTGTGCCCAGGCCGACAATCATGTCGGGTTCAACCAGATTCGCTGCATGAACAGCGACACGTTGTTTGGGATTCATCGTTGTTTCCGCTGTCATAAACAATCTCCTTTTGTGCATCCGCATTTGATGGGGCACATTGGTCTTGGCAGAATGTAAGCTCAGCTTAACATCAGGACAGACGATGTCCAGCCACGCCCTGTCCAATGCAGGTGAGAGTAAAAACATGACCCTTTTATAAAACAGGAATTTATCATGGCACAATTCAGTTCGATTATCAGCGAGATTGAAAAGGCCACCGGCAAGAACCTGAACAATGCCAATGTCACCAGTATCGGTGGTGGTTGTATCAATTCGGCATTCCGGCTCGACAATGGTTCAGTCTCCTATTTCATCAAGGTGAACAGCCCGCAACTGGCCTCCATGTTTGAAGCCGAGGCCCACGGACTTCATGAAATGCTGGCAACCAACTCGGTGCGAGTACCGGAAGTCATTGGCTACGGGGTTGCCGATGGACACAGTTATCTGGCACTGGAGTACATTCCCTTAGGAAGCCTGCGCGGGAACGCGTCGGCATTAATGGGTGAGCAACTGGCCAGAATGCATCGCGCCCCCCAGCCCTATTTCGGCTGGCATATGGATAACACCATTGGCAGCACGCCACAGATCAATGATAAGAAACACGACTGGCTCAGTTTCTGGCGTGATGAACGGCTGGGACAGCAGTTACGGTTTGCCGCTGGTAATGGGTTTGGTGGCCGCTTACAAAGTCAGGGGGAAAAGCTGCTGGTGAATCTGGACAAACTCCTGGCCGGACATGAGCCGCAACCAGCACTGCTGCATGGCGACTTATGGGGTGGCAATGCTGCCGCAGATGACCAGGGTAATCCGGTCATCTTTGATCCGGCCTGTTACTATGGTGACCGTGAAGCCGATCTGGCAATGACCGAGTTATTTGGCGGCTTCGGGGGGGATTTCTTTGCTGCCTACAACGCTGAATACCCGGTAGACAGCGATTATCAAACACGCAAAACCCTCTATAATCTCTATCACATTATCAATCACCTGAATTTATTCGGCGGCGGCTATCTGGGTCAGGCCGAATCGATGATTGACCGTTTACTGGCACAGGTTTAAAGAGGAAAAATGAGTCAAATCAAAGTTTTGTTTGTCTGCATGGGCAATATCTGTCGCTCTCCTACTGCCGAGGGTGTATTTACTCATCTGGTAGAAAAGCACGGCACGCTGGATCGTTTTCTGATTGATTCGGCCGGTACCCATGCCTACCACATCGGCGAAGAACCCGACGCCCGTGCCCAGCAAACCGCTCGTCAGCGCGGCATTGACCTATCACACATCCGTGCACGCAAGTTCGCCCACACCGATTTCGAGATGTTTGACCATATCCTGGCGATGGATACCGACAATTACAACATTCTGCATTCTGCCTGTCCGCCTCATTTACGCAGTAAAATCAAACTGTTTCTGGATTACGCACCGGCAAGAGATGAAAGTGACGTACCAGACCCTTATTACGGCGGCCAGAATGGTTTTAATCACGTTTTTGATCTGGTGGAAGACGCTTCAACCGGCTTCTACGACAGTGTGATGACCAAGGTAGCTACCCCCAATTAAGTAGTTGCTTTGATCGCTGGGCAGCGTATGATTGCGCGTTGACTTGAATTTCAATAAGGACTTTCAACGTGAACGCGCGCCATAAAGGCAAGACAATGGTGTCTGCCTCCCTGCTGGGTTTAGCCTTGTCGTTGATGCCGCAACTGGCAGCGGCAGTCACTGACGTTAAATTACTCGATCTGACCACCCATTGGGTGGGTTATGCGGCCATCGCCCTTTTCATCTTCGCCTACGCTCTGGTCGTGGTTGAAGAAGAAATCCATATGCGTAAGTCGAAACCGGTCATGGTCGCCGCCGGCCTGATCTGGGCCATGATCGCACTGATTTACGCACAGCAGCCGGATTCAAGCTATCACCATACTGCTGAAGTCATGATCCGGCACAATCTGCTGGAATATGCCGAGCTGTTCCTGTTTCTGCTGGCAGCCATGACTTATATCGGCACCATGGGTGAACGCGGTGTCTTTGATGCTCTGCGTGCCTGGCTGATTAACAAAGGTTTCTCTCTGCGCACGATTTTCTGGCTGACCGGCCTGCTGGCGTTCTTTATCTCACCGGTCGCCGATAACCTGACTACCGCCCTGCTGATGGCCACCGTGGTCATGGCTGTCGGCGGCAACAATCTCGGCTTTGTCACCGTTGCCTGCATCAATATTGTCGTGGCAGCGAATGCCGGCGGTGCGTTCAGCCCATTCGGGGATATCACGACCTTGATGGTCTGGCAGAAAGGCGTGGTCGATTTCCATGAATTTTTCGCTTTGTTCCTGCCGTCGTTGGTGAACTGGTTCATCCCTGCCTTCCTGATGTCATTGACAGTCAAAAATGTGACGCCGGAAGCGGGCAATGACACCGTAGTCCTGAAAGACGGCGCTTTTGTCGTCATCGCCTTGTTCCTACTGACCATCGCGATGGCAGTCTGTGCCCATAATTTCCTGCATTTACCACCCGTGGTGGGGATGATGACCGGTCTGGGTTTCCTGAAGATTTACGGCTATATCCTCAAACTGCGTGAATCACGGCTGATGATGGAGCTGGAGCAAGTCGACGAAGGCAAACGACCTTTTAATATTTTCCGTCAGATTGAACGCGCCGAATGGGATACTTTGATGTTCTTCTACGGCATTATTCTCTGCGTTGGCGGTCTCGGCACGATTGGTTACCTGAGCCTGGGTTCGGAACTGATGTACGGTGATTTGGGACCGACCACAGCCAATATTCTGATCGGTCTGATTTCTGCTGTCGTCGATAATATTCCGGTGATGTTTGCGGTACTGTCGATGATGCCGGAAATGAGTCATGGCCAATGGCTGCTGGTGACCCTGACGGCCGGTGTCGGTGGTTCTTTATTATCGATTGGTTCTGCTGCCGGTGTGGCAGTGATGGGTCAGGCGCGCGGTATTTATACCTTCTTCAGTCATCTGAAGTGGGCATGGGCAATCGCACTGGGTTATGCCGCCAGTATCTGGCTGCACCTCTGGCTCAATGCCTCACTGTTTGAAGTCACTGTGCATTAAAAAAAGCGGCCTGAAGGCCGCTTTTTTTGACTATTAATTCAGTCATAAAGCCTCAGCACTAATTCGGCAATACAGGCCGCGCGTTTGCTGTTCTCGACTTCGATCTTGACCTCACGGACCAGTTCCAGGCCACGTCGTAATTCACGGATTTCAATAATCCGGGTGCGCGCACGGATACGTTTGCCAGCTCTGACCGGTGCCGGGAACACGACTTTGTTCATGCCGTAATTCACCACCAGCCGGGCTTCAGGATAATCATTTTTTGCCGGATTCACGGTATCAGTCAGCATAGGAATCAACGATAACGTCAAAAATCCGTGGGCTATGGTGGTCTTGAAAGGTGACTCCTGAGCCGCGCGGGCCGGGTCGGTATGAATCCATTGATGATCACCGGTCACACCTGCGAACTGATTGATGCAGGCCTGATCCACCTCAAACCATTCACCGATATAGCTTTCTTCCCCCAGCTCCGCCTCCAGACGCTGGCGTAGTGCCACAAACTTATGGCTGAGCGCTCTGTCTTCCGGAATAAGCTGCGTTTCATCAGGCTCATGGAAAAAATGAAAATACTGTGTCCACGGCAACGACAGGTTGCGGATATCCGAGACTTTTTTGTTCAACGTTTCCGGCCAGTTTTTGAGCGTGCTCTCAACCCGGCTCTTAAACTCGCTGTTCAAAGACTCAAGTTTTTCCTGCCCCTGTTTTAGTGATTCGACCAACCGCATACGATTTCCTTTTTACCTGCCCCATCGCCCCAAGCTGGGGCTTCGCTTCAATGCTGAAGTTTACGCTGCAATATCTGATCCAACTGACGAACATTTCACATCATCTATGGTCAGATTGAGTCCGTTCATGTCCTGCCACACCGCCGTAGCACAAAACCGGCGCAGCGGGTACAATTTAGCGTTTGTTTATTGACGACTTTAGCGACCATCATGCTCTACAGCACCGACGACTTGCGAATTATCGGCATACAGGAAGTAATTCCGCCGGCGCAACTACATGAAGAACTGCCGATCACCGATCAAGCATCGGAGACGGTATTTCTTGCCCGCAAGGCCAGTCAGGACATTCTGCACAAGCATGATGATCGTTTGATTGTCATCGTCGGACCGTGCTCAATTCATGATCCGATCGCTGCCCGTGAGTATGCCACAAGACTGAAACCGCTGATCGAAGAATTAAAAGACGATCTGCATATCATCATGCGGGTTTACTTCGAGAAACCGCGTTCTGTGGTGGGTTGGAAAGGTCTCATCAATGACCCTTACCTCGACGGCAGCTTCAAAATCAACGATGGACTGCATATCGCCCGCAAGCTGTTGCTGGATCTGGCCGAAATGGGGATCCCGGCAGCAACCGAATATCTGGACCTCATTAGCCCGCAATATATTGCTGATCTGGTTTCCTGGGGTGCCATTGGCGCGCGTACCACCGAAAGTCAGGCTCACCGCGAGTTGGCTTCCGGTTTGTCCTGTCCGGTGGGTTTCAAAAATGCCACTGACGGTGGTCTGCAGATCGCGGTCGATGCCTGTCTGTCAGCATCGAAACCACATCACTTCATGTCTTTAACCAAAGCCGGTCGTTCGGCGATTTTCTCAACCACCGGTAATCCTGATTGTCATGTGATTCTGCGCGGTGGCAGGGCACCCAATTTTGATGCTGACAGCGTCAACGCGGCGGCAGAAGTCATCGGTCGATCCGGTCAGACGGTACGAATGATGATTGATTGCAGCCACGCCAATAGCGGCAAAAATCATATCCAGCAGGAAACTGTCTGCCGTGATGTGGCTACTCAGGTCGCGTCCGGTGACAAACGCATCATCGGCCTAATGCTGGAAAGCCATCTCGTCGCCGGTCGTCAGAATGCGGAACCAGGCAAGGAACTGGTTTACGGCCAGAGCATTACCGATGCCTGTATGGCCTGGGACAGTACTGAAGTTTTACTGCGTGAACTGGCCACTGCGGTTCGTGAACGTCGTCAGCATCAATAATTTCAATCAATGCTGCCGGAATTTCCCGGCCCAGCGGTTGTCGCTCTACTGCGCGCTAAGTTGCTCTGTGATAAAGAGATAAACTTGTGCGCAGCGTTTCGGAAACAGGCCTGTTTAGGCTATAATTAGTGATTAACGATTTGCAGCCGAGCCCCGCTCACGCTGAAATCAGAGTGAATTCCTGAGAAAATCAGTAGGTTATTAAATGGCAGATTATGCCCTGATATTGTTAAGCACGATACTGGTGAACAACATCGTCCTGGTCAAATTCCTGGGGCTATGTCCGTTCATGGGCGTGTCACGCAAGCTGGAAACGGCGATGGGTATGGCGCTGGCAACCACTTTTGTACTGACTTTGTCATCGATTTGCAGCTATCTCATCAATGAATATCTGCTGGCTCCATTCGGTATCGAATTTCTGCGCACTATCAGCTTTATCTTCGTGATTGCTGTGGTGGTCCAGTTCACCGAAATGGTCGTTCACAAAACCAGTCCGTTGCTATACCAGGTGCTGGGTATTTTTCTGCCACTGATTACCACCAACTGCGCCGTGCTGGGTGTCGCTCTGCTCAACGTTCAGGAACGTCATGGCTTTATCGAATCAGCCCTTTACGGCTTCGGTGCCGCTATCGGTTTCTCGATGGTATTGGTGATCTTTGCCGGTATGCGCGAGCGTCTGGCCGCTGCCGATGTGCCGGTCCCGTTCCAGGGTGCGGCTATCGGTCTGATCACGGCGGGGTTAATGTCGATGGCCTTTATGGGCTTTGCCGGATTGGTGAAGGTCTAAGTCTATGTTGACAGCGATTATTGCACTGACGCTACTGGCGTTAATCCTCGGTCTGTTGCTCGGCTTTGCCTCGGTCAAATTCAAGGTCGAAGGCGATCCGATTGTCGAGCAAATCGACAAACTGCTGCCGCAGACGCAATGTGGCCAGTGTAGCTTTGCCGGTTGCCGCCCTTATGCCGAAGCGATTGCTGCCGGTGAGGTCGATATCAACCGTTGCCCGCCGGGCGGTGAGTCCACTATCCAGGCGCTGGCTGATTTGCTGGATGTCGAGCCCAAACCGCTGGATGAGGAATGCGGCGTTGAAAAACCCAAAACGCTGGCCGTGATTGATGAAGAACGCTGCATTGGTTGCACCTTATGTATTCAGGCCTGCCCGGTGGATGCCATCCTCGGCGCTGCCAAGCATATGCATACTGTTATCGCCGATGAATGCACCGGCTGCGAACTCTGTGTCGAGCCCTGTCCGGTCGATTGTATCGATATGGTCGAAATGGCGCAGAACCCGAACACCTGGCGTTGGCCGGATCCCTCACATCTGCAACTGGAACGTGGGGGTCAGGCATGAATCAGCCCTTAGGTGACTTCCCAGGTGGTTTGAAACTGCGCGGACATAAAAAGCGCTCGACTCAAACGCCAATCCGTAAAACGCCCCTGTCCAGACAGTTGATTCTGCCTCTGCAGCAGCACATCGGTGCCGCTGCGGTACCGGTGGTCGAAGTGGGTGACAAGGTCTTGAAAGGTCAGCGCATTGCCCGCGCTGATGGTCACGTTTCTGTTTGCTTGCATGCACCCAGCTCAGGCACAGTCGTGGCCATTGATGAGCAGCCGATTCCCCACCCTTCGGGTCTGAGCGCACCCTGTGTCACCATTGAAACCGACGGTGAAGACCAGTGGATTGAGCGCCACCCGGTTGAAAATTATCGTGCTATTTCACCTCATGAAATTCGGCAGATAATCCGTGATGCCGGTATTGTCGGCCTGGGTGGCGCCGGTTTCCCCAGCTTTATCAAGCTGAACCCGGGTGTGCATCACACAGTGGAAACATTGCTGCTGAACGGTGCCGAGTGTGAACCCTACATCTCCTGTGACGACATGCTCATGCGGGAGCGTGCCGACGGCATCCTTGACGGTGTTGAGATCATGCAGCATGCCCTGCGTGCCCGTGAGGTAATTCTCGCGATTGAAGATAACAAGCCACTGGCGATTTCTGCGATGAAACTGGCCCTGGCTGCCAGACCGCATCTCAATGAGACCCGTATCGTCGTTATTCCGACCCGCTATCCCACCGGTGGTGAAAAGCAGATTATCCAGGTCGTTACCGGCAAGGAAGTACCGACTAATGGCTTGCCGATTGATATCGGCATCGTCTCGCATAATATGGGGACCGCTTACGCAGTGGGTCGCGCCATCAACCATGGTGAACCACTGATTTCACGCATCGTCACCGTCACTGGCACCGACGTAACCCATGCAGGCAATTTCGAGACCCTGTTCGGTACGCCGATTTCAGAACTGCTGGAGTTTGCTGAAACCCAGCGTGAACCGGACGAGCCGTTTATTCTTGGCGGTCCGATGATGGGCTTTAATCTGTCCGGTGATAACTTGCCGGTCACCAAAACCGCCAACTGCATTCTGGTCGGTGTCGAAGATGCCGCCGAGAAAACCGAACCGCTGCCTTGTATCCGTTGTGGAGACTGCGCTACAGCATGCCCTGCCAGTCTCCTGCCGCAACAGCTCTACTGGCACTCACGGGCCAAGGACTTTGATCAAACCCGTGATTACAATCTGTTCGATTGTATCGAATGCGGCTGTTGCGACTATGTCTGCCCCAGCAAGATTCCACTGGTGTCCTACTTCCGTTTTGCCAAGACGGAAATTATGAACCAGGAACGCGAACGCAAAAAATCGGATCTTGCCCGCGAACGCTTTGAAACCCGCCAGGCCCGGATGGAACGGGAACAACGGGAAAAAGAAGAACGCCAGCGTCAGCGTAAAGCGGCCTTGGCCGCATCAAAAGCAAAAAAAGAAAAAGAGGCTGCAGCCGACACTACGGCAGCAGACGACAAGGAGAACTGAGACTATGGCGCTATTCCGGATAAGCCCGCCTTTCCTGGCCGGGACTAACCGCGTCACGCTGCAAATGCTGCAGGTGCTACAGGCCATGGTGCCGGCCGTCATTGCCATGGTCTATTTCTTCGGTCCCGCTGTGCTTATCAATATCGTGCTGGCCCTGGTGGTCGCACTCGGCGCCGAAGCCCTGCTACTCAAAATCCGTCATCGTCCTATCAAGCCGTTTCTCAGTGATGGCAGTGCGGCGGTAACAGCGGTATTAATCGCCGTCGCTATCCCGCCGTTGTCGCCCTGGTGGCTGACAGTCACGGGTGTGCTGTTTGCCATCGTGTTTGCCAAACACCTCTACGGTGGCCTCGGTTACAACCCGTTTAACCCTGCCATGGTCGGTTATGTTCTGCTGCTATTGTCATTCCCGCTGGAAATGACAACCTGGCTGCCGGTATTGTCGCTGGCGGATAATCCGCTGGGTTTTGTTGATGCCTTTCACCTGATTTTCTACGGTGAAACTGCTGCCGGACTGACCCCGGATGCTGTCTCCGGTGCCACACCGTTGGATGCAATGAAAACCCAGATTGGACAGCAAATCCAGCCGGAACTGATTACTAAGCAGAACCTGTTCGGTTTTGTCGGTGGTCTGGGCTGGGAATGGATTAATATCTGGTTCCTGCTGGGCGGTCTTTACCTGCTCTATAAGCGTGTCATCAGCTGGCAGGTACCGGTTGCCATGCTGGCAAGTATTTTTGTACTGAGCATGCTCACACAGTGGTTTGCACCGGATATCAGCGGCTCACCGCTGTTTCACCTGTTCAGCGGCGGCACCATGATCGGGGCTTTCTTTATTGCCACTGATCCTGTGTCAGGCTCCACCACCCCTAACGGTCGGCTGGTTTTCGGTGCCGGTGTCGGTGCCCTGACAATTATTATACGTGTCTGGGGCGGTTATCCTGACGGTGTCGCTTTTGCTGTCATACTGATGAATATGCTGGTGCCGCTGATTGATTACTACACCCAGCCCAAAGTCTATGGAACCGGCAAACGATGAAGGACTTGCAGAAGCATATTATTCGTGTCGGTCTGCTGCTGGGACTGTTTGCGATTGTCGCCACCACGCTGGTCGCGCTGACCGAGCGGAACACCCGAACCCAGATTAAAGAAAATCAACGTCAGGCGCTGCTGGATGGTATCAATGCCCTGATTCCTGGCGAGGAATATAACAACCCTATCCTGCAGGACACTTTGCTGTTGCCGCCGACGAAAGCTCTGGGGACTGAGGAACCGACACTGGTCTACCGGGCACGCATGGATGAGCAACCGGTTGCCGCCGTACTGACCGTGATTGCACCGGATGGCTATTCGGGTACCATCAAAATGCTGGTCGGTATTTACCACAGCGGTAAACTGGCCGGAGTGCGTGTTATCGAGCACAAAGAGACACCCGGTCTGGGTGATAAAATCGATGTTAAGAAAGACGACTGGATATTACAATTTGAAAATCTCTCGCTCGGTAACCCGCCGGCTTCCAAATGGAAAGTAAAGAAAGATGGCGGCGAGTTTGATCAATTCACCGGTGCCACTATTACACCCCGTGCCGTGGTCGGTGCAGTTAAACAATCGCTGGAATATTTCCGCAAACATCGTGATGAGCTGTTTGCCGTCGCGGAGGAAGAGGAATGAACGCATACAAGCAGATTATCGTAGACGGCTTATGGAAAAATAATCCCGGACTGGTTCAGTTGCTGGGGCTGTGTCCCCTGCTGGCCGTGACCAATACCGTGATCAACGGGCTGGGTCTGGGGCTCGCTACCATTCTGACTCTGGTCGCATCCAACGGCATCATCTCGCTATTGCGTAATCAAATTCCGGATGAAGCGCGACTGCCGGTGTTTGTGATGATCATTGCCTCCATCGTCACCATCATTGAACTGTCGATGAATGCCTGGTTCCATGAGCTGTACCTGATTCTGGGTATTTTCATTCCGCTTATCGTCACCAACTGTTCGATTATTGGCCGTGCCGAAGCCTTTGCGGCCCGTAACTCGGTGGGGCCGGCACTGCTTGATGGCCTGATGATGGGGCTGGGGTTTGCTGCTGTATTAATTTTGCTGGGCGCGATGCGTGAACTGATTGGTCAGGGCACCCTGTTTTCCCAGGCCTATCTGATGTTCGGTGAAGGCGCCCGAGGGCTGACCATTACCGTTATTGACGATTACCGTGGATTCCTGATGGCCCTGCTGCCACCAGGCGCTTTTATCGGGTTGGGTCTGATTGTCGCCCTCAAAAACAGCATTGATATCCGTCTGGCGAAACGGGAACCCAAAGCCAGCGTGGTTGAGGTCGAAAGCCCGGCAGCAGGTTAAATCCCATGAATCAGGCTCAACGGCGTGAGTTTTTCGCCACCTTGAAGGCGCATAACCCGGCACCGACCACGGAGCTGAACTACCACAGCCCGTTTGAGTTGCTGGTGGCTGTCATTCTCTCGGCCCAGGCCACCGATGTCGGTGTTAACAAGGCCACCGACAAGCTCTACCCGGTCGCCAACACGCCGCAGGCGATTCTCGATCTGGGCGTTGATGGCCTCAAGCAATACATTAAAACCATCGGCCTGTTTAACAGCAAAGCCGAAAATGTGATCAAAACCTGTCGCCTGCTGCTCGAGCAGCATGGCGGTGAAGTGCCCGAAGACCGGGCTGCACTGGAAGCGCTGCCGGGCGTGGGTCGCAAGACTGCCAATGTCATTCTGAACACGGTATTCAAACAGCCGGTGATGGCAGTCGACACACATATTTTCCGCCTCTCCAACCGTACCGGCCTTGCCAAGGGCAAAACCGTGCGCGCAGTGGAGGACAAACTGATGAAGGTGGTGCCAAAGGAATTTATGCTCGATGCGCATCATTGGCTGATTCTGCATGGCCGTTACGTCTGCACTGCCCGCAAGCCCAAGTGCGATGAATGCTGTGTCAGCCACTTATGTGATTATTTCCGCGATCATCAGCGGCGAACCGCCCGCTGCGCCTGATAATGTTTGGACAAAACCGCCAACAACTGAGACAGGTATTTTTCGATGTCTGGTCGAAAATGGAGAATAATCAGCCGCTTGAGGGACTGGAGCGGGTGTTGGCACAGATTATTGAAATGCATCCCGAGTATCAGCCGCTACTCTCGGATCCGGATAAACTCGACAAGGACTTCACCGTCGAAGCCGGTGAATCCAATCCTTTTCTGCATCTGGGCCTGCATATATCCCTGCATGAGCAAGTCAGTACGGACCGACCCGCCGGTATCCGCATGCTCTACCAACAACTTCAGCAGCACTATGGCAATCATCATGACTGCGAGCACGCAATGATAGACTGTCTGGCAGAGATGCTGTGGCAGGCGCAACGTGACGGTCAGCCGCCCTCGGAAGAGGATTATCTGCAAGCATTGCAGCGCCTGCTTGATAAGTCCTAGGGCTTGTTGATCTTTCATCTCCGCCTCTGTTGTGACTGAACCATTCTTTCCTTATGCTGTGTTAGCAGAAGGACACGCTTAATCATCAGCCGGAGACCCGCTCATGAAAGCATACGGTTATACCGCGGCCGACGCCGCCCCGACACTGCTAGAACGAGAATTACCCGAGCCGGAAGGACGTGACTTGCTGATTGCCATAGAAGCAATCGCAGTCAATCCGGTCGATACCAAGGTCATCGCCGGCATCCAGGGTGAACTGGAACAGCCCAAAATCGTTGGCTGGGATGCCTGCGGCACGGTCATCGCCGCGGGTAGAGACTGTGAACTGTTCAAAGTCGGTGACAAGGTTTTCTATGCCGGCGATATCAGCCGGGATGGCTGCTATGCCAGCCATCAACTGGTCGACGAGCGCATTGTCGGTTTTGCCCCAAGAAAACTCTCTGCAGCGGAAGCGGCTGCGATGCCATTGACCAGTATCACAGCCTGGGAAGCCCTGTTTTCAAGGATGAAGATTTATCCCAATCTCGATAAAGGCAAAACCCTGTTGATCATCGGCGGTGCCGGTGGGGTGGGCTCAATTGCTATCCAATTGGCTAAACAGGTCGCTGAACTCACCGTGGTAGCCACCGCTTCCAGAGAGCAGTCTGCCACATGGTGCCGGGAACTGGGCGCAGATCATGTCATCGACCATCATGATTTGAGTGAAGAATATGGCCGCCTCAATATTGCCGATCCGGATTATATTCTATGTCTGGGCGATACCGACCCCTACTATGATCTGGTCACTGATCTTATTGCGCCTCAGGGTCTGATTTGCTTTGTTGTCACCAGTCAGCAAAACCACAATATCGATAAACTTAAAACCAAAAGCGCCGGCATTGTCTGGGAATTCATGTTTGCCCGGCCGATGTTTAAAACAGCCGATATCACGGCGCAGCATCAGTTGCTCAACCGCATCGGCGAAATGCTGGATGAAGGGATGATTCAAACGACACTGAAGCAAACTTTAGGCCCCATCAATGCCGATACATTGACGCAGGCCCATCAGCAATTGCATGACGGTCATACACTGGGCAAAATCGCCTTAACGGCAATCGAGTAATTCACTGGATAAAGCGCCTATTGGCGTGGCACAGCGCGGCTGATGACCGTATAATTGGCGCAGGTTTTCATTTTCTGCTTGAGGTTCAACGATGAATAAAAATAAATCGGGTACATTTCTTGTCGGTAGTCTTGTTACATTTGCCATCCTGTTCGGTATTGCCCTGCTGATCCTGGACAATATGGAAGAGGTCGCCAAAAACGTCACTGCACCGGCCAGCATGGAACCTGAAGCAGTGCAGGAACGTATCGGTCCCGTCGCTGAAGTAACCGTGGGTGAACCGCCTGCTGTTGAAGCCCCGCCAGCTGAAGCTGATACCGGCAGTGCCGGTGGTGTGGGTGAACAAATTGTTTCCTCTGTCTGTGCTTCCTGTCATGCCGCGGGGCTGATGCAATCTCCCAAACTGGGTAGTGCAGACGACTGGGCACCGCGTATCGAGAAAGGTATTGAAACCCTCTATGACCATGCCATCAACGGTTTCAACATGATGCCGGCCAAAGGCGGTCGTGCCGATCTGAGTGATGAAGATGTCAAAGCGGCTGTCGATCATATGGTCGCGGAGTTTCAGTAAAGAAAAAAACAGAGCTGGCACTGCCTGATTTTCAGGCAGTGCTTTTTTAACTCTTAGGGACCGGAACCGGCTTGAACGCAACGCCAGAAAACGTTAATGAATCTGCTCGAATTTAACCTACCACTGATCGCCCTGATTCCATTTCTGGGTGCGCCTTTGGCAGCGCTGGCTGCCAACATCAACCGTGTGGCTTCCGCCTGGACTGCCGGCCTGGTGACATTGGTCTCCCTGCTGTTTCTGCTACCGGCGATACAGCTACCTTTTGCCGGCGAAACGCTGATACAAAGCTGGTCCTGGTTACCGGCGCTGGGGCTGGATTTCGCCTTCCGGCTCGATGGCCTGGCACTCCTGTTTACACTGCTGATTTTACTGATCGGGCTGCTTGTTATCCTCTATGCCCGCTATTACCTCTCCCCCAAAGACTCAATGGGCCGCTTCTTTGCCTACCTGTTGATGTTTATGGGCTCGATGCTGGGCATCGTACTGTCAGAAAATCTGATTCAACTGGTCGTATTCTGGGAACTGACCTCACTGACCTCCTTCCTGCTGATCAGCTACTGGCAACATCAGCAGGATGCCCGTGATGGTGCCCGCATGGCGCTGGCAATTACCGGTGCCGGCGGGCTGGCGATGCTGGCCGGGGTCATCATGCTGGGCAATATTGTCGGCAGTTATAACCTGACTGAAGTCCTGGCGGCTGGCGATCAGATTCGTCAGCATGAAGATTACCTGACGGTGCTGGTGCTGATTCTGCTGGGCGTCTTCACCAAGTCAGCCCAGTTTCCTTTCCATTTCTGGCTGCCGCATGCGATGGCGGCACCGACACCGGTTTCAGCGTATCTGCATTCCGCGACCATGGTCAAAGCCGGTATTTTTATGCTGGCCCGCCTGTTTCCTGTACTGTCAGGCACCGAAGCCTGGGGCTGGCTGGTCGGTGGTGCCGGGATGTTCACGATGGTACTGGGCGCTTACACCGCGCTGTTCAAGCATG
>Ga0189279_100089_pt1 | contig 48288 bp, 53 predicted proteins | sample N26B6minimetaG_FD_130324 | JGI IMG/M metagenome (GOLD analysis project Ga0189279, IMG submission 130324) | Marine microbial communities from the Costa Rica Dome - N26 B6 mini metaG | ecosystem: Environmental > Aquatic > Marine > Oceanic > Photic zone | place: Costa Rica: the Eastern Pacific... | reverse complement strand
GTCATTTCCAAGAAAAGGTCGATATCCTCTTTCCATTGCCTCATTTCCCGGTAGTAATCTGTATGATGAATTTATTCTCATCATGCTTGGCCTTTGTGGGAAATCGGTTGATGCGCTGCATCAAATCCAAGAAACGGTAAACGCGCTCAATAGGGGTAAGTGCCAAGAAATCACTTTCCTGTTCCATATTGGCCTCATCTTTGGTACGAAATTGGACTTGCATATGCCTATATATTACCGTTCTATGATATAAAGATATTACAAATTGACAAGAGGCAATAAAGGGTGGATATAATCGCAGCTTAGAACAATCTATTTGATCAGTTTTTCTAAATACGCAACCTTGTCCTTTTCAGCTTGTAACAAACGCTCATAAAGCTTCTTGTTTTCTTCGTATGCATCAATTAATTTATCCAAAGGATTGAATGTGCAAGTATTATTGTGGCCAAAGTTGCTACTGGACACCTTTTCATTAAAGGTGTTGAAATAGTTAATCATTGATTCCTCAGAAAAATTTTCAATAGCCTCTTTGGATACGCCAAGAGCCTTAGCAATCTCCTCCAGCTTGGCATCATCTACTTTTTCACTGTTCTCTAAATTGGAAATGGCCTGTTGGCTTATACCCAGTTCTTCGGCAAGGGTTTCTTGTTTCATTCCACGGAGTTCCCTGATTCTACTGATCTTTCTGCCTATATGGTTGTTCTTGGTCTTTGTCTGCATATCTCAAATATAGGGTGTTTCCCACAATAATCCGATTGTAATTTACAAAACAGGTTCAATAAAATACAAATGCCATTTATGGGTTGAAAAAGGTGCATTTTCTTCAAAAGGGCTAATCATTTTTGATTTTTTCGTGAAAAATTACTTGATTTTACTGGGCTGAACACCTTTTTTCGTGAAAAACGCCTCATCCGTCAATAATCAATATTTTAAAAAAGCCCATTTTTAGGGCTTTTCCGAAGGAAAATGAATCAATAACACCGCGCTAGCGTGTTATCCTCTTGCTTTATTCTTGATTAACATATTTCGACTTTTCTTTATACAATAAATTGAATCTTCCTAACTTATTCGTTGTAAATACTTTTGACAAATACTGTCTACATTTTTTACATAATGAAATGATTCAAATTGTATATAAGATTGATATTCAATAATTTATGATTATGGCATGAAAATGGGCATAATCAATCCGTCTATTTAACCACAAATGTATTTGCCCCCACCCATTTGTGAAGTTTGCTACTTATCTATCCATAAAAGGACCAAAAAACAGAAATCATGTTCAAAAATTATTTCAAAATAGCTTGGAGAACTCTAATAAAAAATATGCTCAGTTCCTTTATTAATGTTATTGGACTGTCCATTGGAATAAGTGCTTGCATGGTCATTCTGATTTTTGTCAGATATGAATCGACTTTTGACAATTATAACACGAAAGCGGAGAATATTTATAGAGTGGTACAGCATAACAAGTTACCAGACCAGACCTTGTATTGGAACATTACTCCCTATCCTTTGGCAGAGGCACTTAGGAACGATTTCCCTGAAATAGAAATGGTAACCCAAACACAAGGTCCAATAAGTCAGGAATTTAGTATTACAGATGGGTTGGATTTAAAAAGATTCGAAGAGCCAAGGGTTCTTTTTGTAGACCAATTCTATCCGAAGACTTTTGATTTTGAATGGCTATCAGGAAATCCTAATACCGCTTTGGACGGTATAAATTCCATAGTGCTTACTGAAGATATTGCAAAAAAGTACTTTGGTAATAGAGGCGGAGGTTACGAATCAATCTTGGGCAAGACAGTACTTAACCAAGGCAATGAACCTCTTACAGTTACAGGAATAATCAAAAATGTTCCGGGGAACTCCAACCAGCGTTTCGATATACTGATTCCATATGAGCTCTTTAAAACAAAAAATCCTGGTCTAGCCCAAAACTGGTCAGGAAATCATCAAGGAACAACTTTTGTGGTCTTACAAAATCCCGGTCTTTTAAAATCACTTGAATCCAAGATTGCATCATGGAAGAAGAAGTATCTCAAACCCGAGGATGATAAACGTGTTTCCTATTTTTTCCAACCCCTTGCAGACATTCATAACGAAACCCTCTACGGAAGTAGTCCTGGTGGATATATAATGCCTTCAAACATCCTTTACACCCTTTCTGTTGTAGCATTGTTCATTTTGGTCATAGCTATTGTAAATTTCATCAACTTGCTTACAGCACAATCAACTTCACGCTCTAAAGAAGTGGGGATACGCAAAGTTCTCGGTAGTAGACGGTTGGATTTGATATTCCAGTTCATCTTCGAAAATAGCATGGTTATCCTTGGTTCTCTGGCCCTTTCTGTTGTATTTCTGAACATTTTGTTATCGCAACTCAATGAAAATTTGTCCGTGATCGACCTACAACTGGAATTAGGTTTAAATCATATCGGTCTAATACTTGTAATTGGCATTTCAACCATTATTTTGGCCGCATTCTATCCAGCCTTGATTCTGTCCGCTTTTAAACCGATAAGGGCACTTAGGGACAAAGTTCAATTTTCAAAAAGGGACGGAGTAAGTGTACGTAAGTCTTTAGTTACTTTTCAATTCGTGATAGTACAACTTTTTGTAATAGCAGCTATCGTTGTTTCATTGCAAATGGATTATTTTAAGAGCGAACCTATGGGATTTTCGCCCGATGCAGTAGTGATGACTCCGGCACCCGATTTAGGAAAATCAGAGGTTTATAGACAATCATTGCTGGAGAATAATAATATTTCCAATGTCACTATTGCTTCAGGGCCTCCCATGGCCGTGGACGGCCTTCAATTGGGAACAAGTTTCCGTCTGCCCGAACAATCTTCCGAAGAAGCTTTAGATGCCGAAGTTAAAATAGGGGATTCACATTATCTTGATTTCTATGAGATGGAACTTTTAGCAGGGAGAAGCTTTACTACAAATAAGGAAGCTTTCGATGAATTTATTGTTAACGAGACTTTATTGAAACCCTTTGGCTGGAGCCCCCAAGAAGCAATTGGCAAAAAAATCCAAACCAATGAGGGAGAAGCTACCATTGTTGGGGTAGTTAAGGATTTTCACAACAATTCTTTCCAAAGGGAAATAACCCCTTGTATCATTATGAACTGGACATTTTTTCAAAACCAGGCATTTATAAAAATCGGGGGCAATAATGCAGAGACTGCTGATAAGATTAAGGAAATATGGAATAATACGTTTACTGATTCAACCTACAGTCTTAGTTTTTTGAATGATTCTATTGAAAAAGAATATGTTCTCGAACAACTTATTTTTAAGGGTTTTACCATCCTTTCGATTCTTGCAATATGCATTGGGTGTTTAGGGCTTTTGGGATTGATGTCCTTTGTAGTGTCCCGAAAGAAAAAGGAAATTGGGATTCGAAAAGTGCTAGGGGCTAATATTTTACAGATTTTCTCTTTTTTTACAAAAGAATTCATTGGCTTGATAACCTTGGCATTCATAATAGCGGCACCTCTTGTATATTACTTTGGTAATATGTGGTTAGAAACGTTTGCTTATCGGATTGAGTTATCCGTTTGGATGTTTTTGAGTGGAGGTTGTATAACATTAAGTATTGCAATTATTACTTGTAGCTTTCAATCATTCAAAGCAGCAATGGTCAACCCTGTAAAAAGCTTGAGATCGGAATAATACTATAAGGGCGCTCTATTTTGAACTAAACTGGTATAGTATTGGTGTATAAGAAGAAAAAATTAAAATCTGAAACTATTTTATTCAATGATAACTTAAAGTACAAAATAACAGTTTGGAAGATTTAAACAATACAATAAATAAATTAAGAAGGCTTGATCTTCAATCAACCCATGTAAATGACATCATTTCTTTATTCATGTCAATTGGTGAGACTGTGAATATTAATCTTACCATCGGAATTAATTCGACCTTTTTAAGAGCCAGACCCAATAAGGACTGTCCTCGTTTTTCGAAGAAGCAAGAATTATCCATTAAACCCGCAAAATACAATTCAGATTTTCAAAGGGCAAGTTCGCCAAGAAAAACTATGTTCTATGGAGTATACATGTCTGGAAAACTTAACCAGTATGATTTAGATGTTATGCGAACAACAGCGGCATATGAAACGATTTGTGAAATTAGAGTTCCGAACAATCCATATCAAGGAAAACTTACGCTTGGATATTGGTGTAACGTCCAAAGACTTAATTTAATGGCAATAGTTCACAAAAAGGAATACACTGAAATCAATCCCTATACAAAAGAAATCTACGAAGCATATAAAGAGCACCTTGCAAATAATGATAGAAGGCTAATGGATAAATCCTTGGAATTTTACGATTTTCTGGCGGATGAATTCTCTAAAAAAACTATCAGGGGAAACTATGATTATAAAATAACTGCTCTATACTCGGAGGCAGCCTCTCGTCACAACGTAGATGGCATTTTATATCCAAGTGTAAGACTTGGAGGTGTGAGCAATAATGTAGCTTTAAAGAAATCTGCAATGAAAAAACTAAGGCTTTATGCTGTTGAAGAGGCAACCGTACAACAGGTGGAGAATAACGTTCAAGTTTCGGTCAATGCCTTTGCACAATGCAATGACAAACCAACGTTTGAGCTACTTGATGTACCAAAACAAAAAGCAGGTGGAACTGAGTTTAGTAACTCAAAGCAGTATTTTTTATAAGGATAAAGTTAAGTGTACTATAATTCACTACCGAATAAGGTTTTTCCTAAACGCAATTACAATAGTTAGTTGCACCCTATTCCAATTTTTTTAACGCTTATCTGCCCGAACGCTATAAAATTGGAACAGGAACCAAGTGCAAAAGTTCTGGTAAGATCGGGGCAAGTAAAGTCAATTTAGAAGTTTACCACACTTTGAAGTGCGTCATCGGTTTTTTTGTTCATGAAATTGGATTGGTACATCATTGTAGTGGTAATCGAAGAATGGCGGTAAAGTTGTTGCAGTAACTGCACAGGGATATTGTCTCCAGCAATATTTCCAAAACTGTGCCTTGCAATGTGCATTGTTATTTTTTTGTTTATCTCCGCTTTGTCCGCAATGGTACTCATTTCATAATTGATTTTTCTAATAGCTAGCTTGGTTTTTTTCCAAAGTACCTTTTCGTCCTTAGAATTTACATATTTGAGGTATGGAAAGATAAAATCATTGTTTCCTCCATTTGTTCTTTGATGGGAGTCAATAATTTTCTTAGCCTTATCCGGGATTAACAACGAAACTATTTTGGAGTTTTTCTTCATTGTATAGTGCAAGCGACCATCATAAATATCGCTCCACTTCAATTGTAGGACATCCGAAGCCCTTATTCCTGCAAGATAAAAACTAAATAACCAGACATCTCTGGCATGTTTTTGATCTTCGGACAAGGAAGCTAAATTTTCAATTTTTTTTATTTCACTGGCATTTAGGCCCACTTTTTCCGTTTCAGGAAATTTAATGGCAATTTTGTCATGTCCAAAAGGATATAGCTTTCTGTCAACAAGCCCCATTTTAATTCCCCTATTGTAAATGGTTCTAATTACCACAAGATTGTTGACTACCGATCTTTCGGAAACTTTACGCTCCGATTTTAGATAAGTGATAAACCCTTTTAAAAAGCGTTCACTTATTTCTTTAAATGGAAGGGTCGCAGACCTGCTATATTTCTTTAGATGATTGATGCGTGCTTTGTCTGAAGAATGTTGACTTAATCTGTTGTTGTTTTCCAATTCATCCAAATGCTCTTGGGCAACTTGAAAAAAGTCTTTCTTATTTAAGACAGATTCAATCTCTTCCTTGATTTGACTGGCAGAAATATCTTTGTTTTCCGCTTGCAGCCTTAAAATAACCTTGCCCGTTTCAGCAAGCTTTATTTCCAGAAAGTTATTTAGGTGAGCGGAATTAGGATGAGATCTTTTGACTTGTCTTTTTTTGGCATCCCAGTATTTTGCATCGACATAATGACCCAAATAAATGTAGCTTGTTCTTCGATTTTTTGATATTCTGATGGCCAGAGGGTATTCACCAAATTTATTTGGTTTTTTTCGGAGTACTATTTTTGTATTACTGGCCATCTACTTGATAATCTTGTAGTAAAGATAATACAAAGTTGGTACAACATAGGTACAACATTTCTTGGGTTTAATTGGTTTTATTTGAAATCAAATAAAATAAAAAGAACTGATAAGCAATTGAAAATGAGTTAATAAGAGGTGAAATGACCTAAAACTGGTTGGCTTCAAAATCCAGTGTCTTCGGACGTGTGGGTTCGATTCCCACCCAAGGTACTTAAAAACCCTGATAATCAATTGATTATCAGGGTTTTATCTTTTTACAAGTGACGTAAAAGTGACGGTTTTTGAGATAAAATATGATAAAATCACCACTCTAAAATTTCAGAATTCGTCCAGTCTTATGGATAAATTTAGTTACAAATTTTCTAAAAGTCCTAACCCTTACAAAGTCATTTATCGGCAGTAAAGCGTAATTATAATCTCAGCATTAGAGGTGTAATACTGTGGCTGTTATATTTTATATCAATTAATAACTGATATATTGAATGTTACCAAGAGATATGGTCAGAGAGAACAGTTTAATGCCTATCTTTATATGAATATATTTTGTTCAAACCCTTTTTAAAGTCCTACAAATATCTTATTGCCCGTAGAGAAAAGGTTTTTTGCACATCTATTTACAAATACTTCACAATTCTTCAGGGTACGGGAATCAAAAGAAAAGTCGTGTTTCCTTTTTAAGCTTTGATGTTTTAACACAGAAGTGACATCTGTAGCATGATTCGAGAACATAATGTTTTGAGATAATGTGCTGCGGAAATGAGTAATTAAACCTAAAATAAATAGAATGGCAGACAAGGCAGATTTGGATTTTACGTACACCACCATAGACAAAATATTCCGTTTAAGCATGGGTGAAACCGCTGATTACAGCGGTGCCAAATATGATGGTGATTTTTCAATGTCCTTGGAGGAGGCGCAAAAGGAAAAGAACAGGTTTATAGCGGACAGTCTCAATATAGATGGGGGAAGCAAGGTGTTGGATATGGCATGTGGCTGGGGGCCATTCTCCCATTTTATCACAAAGGAAAGGGGAGCGATCAGTATTGGATTGACCTTATCGAAAGGGCAAGCGGAGGCATGCCAAAAGAATGGGCTAAATGTGTTTGTAAAGGATTGCCGGTATGTAAAACCAGAAGATTTTGGAACCTTTGATGCCATAGCCTGTATAGGAGGTTTAGAACATTTTTGTTCGGTTGAGGAGTGGAAAGAGGGGAATCAAGAAAAGGTATATAGTGATTTTTTCAGAACCCTTAATGATTTATTGCCAAAAGGAGGTAGGTTCTACATGCAGACCATGACGTTTAGCAAAAACATGATCGATTTTGAAGAACTGGATGTCAAGGCCAAAAAAGGCTCCGCAGCCCATGTCATGGCGCTGATGGTCAAAGAATTTCCGGGTTCATGGTTGCCCTACGGCCCGGAAATGGTGATACGAAATGCCGAACCAAACTTTAAATTGATCTCGCAAAGTAGTGGTAGACTGGACTATATTGAGACGATAAGCCAATGGCGAAAGAAGTTCAGGAAGTTCAACCTGAAAAAATATTGGCTCTACTTATCCCTAGTACCCAAATACGTTATGGACAAGGAATTTAGACATCAAGTGGCTGTCTTTAAAATCAGCCCAAACAAAATATGCTTTGAAAAGGAAATAATGGACCATTATCGGTTGGTGTTTGAGAAAATTTAGACAGTCAAAAGTTTATTGATCAAATCCTTGGAATTGAGGAAGACCATTCAAAATAAATGAATGAAATTATATATAAAATACATGGTCAGCCTTCGCTGCAAAATGTTGGTAAAGGAAGAATTGACAAAGTTGGGACTGGATTATGTTACATTGAATCTGGGCATAGTGGAAACTAAGGAGGAAATTACCCATGAAAAGAGAATCCAACTCAAAAATAATCTTCTGAAGTCTGGATTGGAATTATTGGATGACAAGAAGAGCATATTAATTGAAAAAATTAAGAACGCAATAATCGAAATGATTCATCATTCTGATGAGATCCCAAAAACCAATTACTCCGGGTATTTAAGTGAAAAATTAGGATATGACTACACGTATTTGTCCAACACGTTTTCAGAGGTGAAAGGAATCACTTTGCAGCATTATATCATTAAACACAAAATCGAAAGAGTAAAAGAGTTGCTTTTATATGACGAACTCAATCTTACCGAAATAGCATATAAACTTCATTATAGTAGCTCCGCACATCTCTCCAATCAATTCAAAAAAGTCACCGGTCTCACACCCTCTTATTATAAAAAGTTAAAGGAAAAAAGGATGCAAAACTTGGAAAACCTGTGATATATGTAAAGTTTAATGTTATTTATGTAGCAAACCCCATCTAATTCTATCGCACCTTTGTTTATTGCTGATAATTATATAATCAGCCTGATAACAAACCATGCTATGGACATATTTAAAAAAAATATATCGGTTAAAGGGATTCTAGGAAAACTTCTCGGTCTTCCCAGTCAGGATATCGAACACTTAAGATTGAAATATGAAAAGGAAAGTGAATTGCACAAAAGTTTAGTGCCTGGGTTGATTCGAATTAAAAATAATCTTTAATGCATTGTTGACTCATATGCTTTGAAGCAATTTAATTTGTTGATACGTGCTTTTAAATTTTTAGAAGCCCAAAAAAGAGCAGGAACTAAAAAACACTGCTCTTTTTTCTTGATGTTACTTCCCTCCCGCCCAAAAGAACAACTTGCAATCATTGTCCCAGCCATTCCAATTATCCTAAGCCAACAATAAACATTGAGTTGTGAGAAAATGTGTCATCTATTTTATTCTGTTCATAACAATGCTCGTGCTGGCAAGCACATTGCTATAAAGCAATGACAACTTAAATAAATACACTATGTCAAAAGAAAGAGAAGGAAAGAAAAAGTCAGGAAAAACACCACCTTCAAAGACCCCTAAAGAAAAAAAGGCAGCCAAAAAGGCCAAGCGAAATGCCAAAAATAGATCGGAATAGGGGGAGATACTAATCTTATATTATTTTAAATATGGAAAAGGGTGAGTTTGAGGAATCCAAGACATTTAACCTAGCGGATATACTGGAGTTCAATTCCAATGCTATCGTGGTAAAAAACATAAGTGTCCAGAACAACTGTGTCATACAGGCATTCGCATTTGATTTTGGTAAGGTGTTGTCTCATAATGAATCACCTTTTATTCGATTCATCCATATCATTGAAGGAAAGGCCGAGGTCGTCATAAACGGCAATTCTACTTTTATGCGGAGTGGGGATTCCATAATTATACCTGCATTTACACTCTGCTCCTTTGAAGCAAATCATAAATTTAAGATGTTATGTACCACTATAAAAAATGAATGACGTATCGATTTCATCTACATAAAAACATTGCCAATGAAAAAGAATAACATGACAAAAAGATATAAAAAAGGAGATCTTGTTTACGCAAAGGTACGGCCCAGTGTCCTTCTTGTAGTACGATTGTACATACGTAAAATCTACCACTGCGCCATTCAAAATGATTCAACGGCTAATGAGTTGCTTTATTTTGATAGTGAGCTTCGCCCCTATATAAGTGGCATATCGATAATAAAAAAGCAACATAATTGAATTTTGTTATGGAGTCAATAATTACCAGGTTCATTCTGATTCATTTCATAATAAGCTGCTTAAGAGGATTTTATAGATACTTTATGATTGAAAAACACCAATACAATTACTATGACCATTCTATGAAACTTGGGGGGAGGTTGGCTCACAATTGGTTATACAGCACTTTCAATTCAACGACTCTTTTCATTTCTGTTTGTTTAACCGTTCTGGTATTTTTTATCTCTTAGGAATCACATATTGCCGATGTGGAAATGTATCTTTTCCATAACTTTTTGATAGAATTAAGTCTGTTTTTCTGTAGTAATTGACTTGATCTCAGATTGAGTTCCCGAATTCTTCAGTAACAATTGGCATTGTTGCCATAACATCCCTAAATAAAGAGTATTTGTTCAAGAAATTGGATGAAAATCTACTGTATGCCTGTATACAGAAATTCCTGTTGGCACCAAATGTATGAGATAGTTTCATCCCGTAAACGTTAAAGTGTGACGACCAAATATTAAATGAAATTTGTTTTGGGACAGAAAAAGTGGTTTAAAACAATTGAATCATATTGGAACAATGAAAGATAGCGTTATAGACCTTATGTCTCTTTTATGATTTTATCCTTATTTGCCAAAACATTAACTTAGGTAAATGAACGACAGCATCAGCAAATACTTGCTCTTATTGTGTATTGCATATGCCTATATACGACTGTTTGTAAATTATATAGGGTTCTTTATAAGGTATATGTTCAATGAAAGGGTTGGATGGGACAAATACATTGAAAGGCCCCGATTAGTGTTTTATGGTATTGGGCTACTTCTGATGCATACCACCTATTTTAAAATTATGAAAGGTTCTTGGGAATCTTTAAGTGTATATTCCATTTTAAATCTTGTAGTCTTTGTTCAAGGATTCGTGTTTAGCCAGATAACATGGTCAAAGATGTTCAAAGGTGTTTTTATTCCAAGTATCAAAAAGAAGCTACGCTCATCCAAGAATTTCAATATCTCGGCTTCCAAATCACATTTGGACAGGCTGTATGATGAACTTGTCAGGTATGAAATGCTAAGACTTGAACAAACTACTAGGGAGGATTTTCTGAATGCACTTACCAATAATTGGAATGCACACGAATCCAAAATCCATTTGAACCTCGACTCCCCAAGTGCCAGGGAGTTTTATGAGTTCTTTACGACATCTTTTCCAAACAACTCAATGACCTTAAAGGATTTCTTTGAGACCTCCAATGTTATCCGAAGACCGGATGGCAGACCTTACAACTATTCCACCATAAAGAACGCGCCGATACGCACCCCTGTTTCCAAGCGGAATGGAGATCTGCAAGTTGTTTTTTCCTCTTTCCAAAACCAATAGGATTACCTACAATTCCAATTTGGATACAAGGCATGCAATGCTGACATTTCCTTTTGTTTCCCTTGCTAGTTTAGTTCCATAGTCACATAAAAATGGGAAAATGGATTATTTTGAACTAATGGAGAAATTGGACCGAATTGAACGATTATTGGTCTCCAACAAGGAAGTATTTACATTCGAAGAAACCTGTGAGTATACGGGAATTTCCAGAAGTTATCTGTACAAACTGACCGCAGCTAGGGAAATTCCCCATTCCAAGCCCAATGGGAAAATGATATTCTTTGAAAAGAAGAAGCTCAATGAATGGTTATTGCAAAATGGAAGAAAATCCAAAATGGAAATTGAGGATGCGGCCATTAAATATACCCTTAAAAGGAGAAATGGCCAATTGTAGAACAATGCCTTGGATCTTGCGTCTGAGTGGAAATTCAAGATGTGTCATTGTCATGACAAATCTTGCTTTTGCTCCCGGAGGTCGCAAAAGATGATGGAAATATGAAAAAGGAGTTCGTCCAGTTCCGGTGCTCGGTCTACGAGAAGAAATTGCTTAAGGTAAAGGCCAGAAAGAGCGGTCTATCCATCAGTGAATACTGTCGCCGAGCCGCATTCAATGACAGGATAATTGAGCGGATGACTGATGAGCAAATTGAGGCTTATAAAATGTTGGTGAAATACCAAAGGAATTTCAAACTGATCACCAATATGTTCCGCAAACGCAACCCAAAATTGGCAGAAGAAGTAGCTCATCTGGCCAATGAAATACGACAGCACCTTATAAGCTTCAAAAAATGATAGGCATGGGCAAATCCATATCGCACACCGCGGCTTCCATGTGCTATGGTATGAACCAGGAGAAGGGATCGGAGATTATCCACAGTCAATATCTGGCTGGGGAAACCCCAAGGGAAATTACGGAGGAGTTCAGGGTCATTCAACAACAGAACGAACTATGCAAAAAGAACACGCTCAGCTTTGTGCTAAGCCCGACGATAGAGGATGGTAAAAAACTGGAGCAGAAACAGTTGAAAGAAATAACCGAGCGGTTCCTTAAAGAAATGAGGTTAAAGGAACGACAGGCTGTGGCCTTTGTACATAGGGACAAGGAACACGTTCATGTCCACCTGTATGTAAATCGGATAAGCTTTGAGGGTAAGGCCTACAATGACAGTTTCATTGGAAAACGGAGCCAACAAATGGCCGAGAAGGTGGCCAGGCAGATGAGCCTCACTACGGTAAGGGAAGTGCAGCAGGAAAAGCTGTACAGGACACAGGAACTCAGGTCGGAAATACAGCGGATCCATGAAAAGGTCATGGCCAAGGAACGGCCAAGGGATTTTGACCAGTATATCAAATTGATGGAGGAGAACAAGGTGAAAGTCGTCCCGAGTATCAACAGACAGAACCAATTACAGGGCTTTCGGTTCGAGTACAAAGGAACGAACCTTAAAGGCAGCGAGGTGCACCGTTCCATGTCCATGGGTAGAATTGCGGGCCAAATGAACTTTGAGAAGGACAGGGTACAAAGAATGGCAAAGGACAGGAGCATGGAACTTTTGGGTAGGACAGTGAATGTCCCATCCAATTTGGCAGCAACCATTGCCAAGAAAACAATAAAACTGGCCATCAAAGTGGTCAGGGATACGGGAATAGGAATCTAAATAGTATACCATGGCAAAACTTGATGAAATAGCGGAACTGTTGACCGAGGAGATAAGTGAGTTTGAAAAGAGCATCGCACGATTGGAAAAGGTGCATGATGGCATACAGAACCTTCAACTTAGGCCTGATACTGCTGGGATTGATGCGCTCTTGAAAGGGTACAGCAACAATCAAAAGAAGAACATTGAGGAACAGCAAAAACTGATGCAACGGATTCTTCGCAAGGTGGAGAAATCAATTCTGTTGCCAAGTTGGGCCATAAAACTGTCTTGGGGATTGTTGGTGTGTGTCCTTTTGGTCATCGGATTTTCGGTCTATCAGGTATCAAGGATATCCAAGAAAGAAGAGGCTGCATATATCAAAGGCAGGGACAGTGCCATGGGACATTACGGGACATTCCTTGATGAGAGCCCGCTGGCAAAGGAACTCTACCAAAAATGGATAGAGGAAAATGGCAAAAAGTAGGATAGCGCCCTATCCGATTTTTGCTTGACGTTTATCTGCCGGAACACTACAAAAATCGGACAGGATCCATGCGCAAAGTTTAGAGGTAAGAATTTGGGACATTTACCGCATAAAAAAACCATCTTTCAAAGATGGTTTTTATTGTTCGTGGATTATAGAATCTAATTGATCAATAATTCGACATTTACGGCGTTCATGCCCTTCTGGCCTCTTTCCATTGTATATTTCACCTTATCGTTTTCACGGATTTTATCTATGAGACCAGTTTGGTGCACAAATACATCATCATTGGAATCATTGGGCTGAATAAAGCCAAAACCCTTTGCTTCGTTAAAAAATTTTACTGTTCCTTCTTGCATTACTTTATGTTTAAAATTAATATTCTATTCAATGTTTGTTTTTATTTGTTGTTTTATTATGACCCCTCTATCAGGTATGAACAGGTTGTACCTTTCCTAACTTTCGTAAAACTCCAATATGGTCGATAATGGCGGCGATAAATGTTCTTTTTGTATTATAAGGAATCCCAAATTCCTTGGCAGTATCCGCTACGATACTAGATATTTTTCTGTAATGGATATGACAGACATTGGGCAATAGATGATGCTCCACCTGATAGTTCAACCCGCCAATCAGCCATGAAAATATCCTGCTTTTGGGAGAAAAATTAGTTGTTGTGGCCAGTTGGTGGTCTGCCCAGTCACTTGAAATTACCCCATCTTCATTAGGCAACGGAAATTCCGTATTTGGCATGATGTGCGCCACTTGAAATACGATGCTTATCAGTAGACCTGTAACAAAATGCATGCTGAGAAAAGCCAGAACGATGATCCATGGGGCCAGAGGTACAACCAACAAGGGTATAATCAAGGCATACGAAAAGTATGTCAACTTCCATCCAACAATCTTCATGAGTGCATTTCTATAACCATTCTTTTTGTTGAAGAATCCCATTTTGCGATACCGATTAAGTCTTATGAAGTCTTTGGTGGTTATCCAAGAGACCGTGGATAGGCCATAAAAGAACCATACATACAAATATTGGAATCTATGGAGGCCATTTTTTTTGGCATGTGGGGAAAACCGAAGGAAAAAAGGAGCGTTGATGTCATCGTCGGCCCCCTCTATATTGGTATAGGTATGATGGAGTACATTGTGTTGGATTTTCCAAACAGCGGCATTGCCTCCTATGAGGTTCATGGTGTACCCAAGATATGTGTTCACTTTTTGATTTTTGGAGTAAGATCCATGGATGGCATCGTGCATAATGCCCATTCCTATTCCGGCCATTCCTATTCCACTTATTATATAAAGGCCAAAAAGTAGCAAGGGAGCGGTAACCGTCCCTAAGTTTATGAAAATCAAGGGGAAAAAATAAACAGTGAGCATGACCATGGTCTTCACAACCATACTTTTGTTGGCATGTCTACTGATATTGTTTGTTTTAAAATAGGTGCTGACCCGGTTTCTTAGGGTTTTTGAAAAATCAGAATTTGAATTTTTTGAAAATCTTGGCTTGTTAATGCCGTTAATTGCGGTTTGGTCTTGCTCGCACATGTGATATAATGGGATAATGGATAAGCGAAATTGGCTTGGGTATGTTGAAGAATTATCCAAATATGGGGGCCATTATATAATCGTCCGAATCCACACAGGCGTCACCATCCTTAACGTTTGGCTTAAAATAATTGATTACGTTATAAATTAAAAAGAAGAGAGCTGAAAATGAATCGAGGATCTGCGAAGACTAAATTGACTTGGGCTTTCTGAATTTTAACCTCACAAACTTACCATTTATTTGGATAGTATTACCCAATACTGTGTTAATTGTTGAAAACAAGTATTTTAGGGAGCGGAACTATTGAAAGATTGAATTGCCGTTTCAAAGGCAATTAGAATCGAAGAAATGATTGTGCACTGGGAAAGTAGAACCATTCCTTATGATAAAATAAACTTGGCAAACGGGTTTAGTTCCAATTTAAATCCTTTCCTTTACACCGCATCACGGGTTATGGACGATGATTGCTCCAATCCTTAAATAAAAAGATAGCCCACTCCTTTTCCCATTTACAATTCGCAAAGGGCCACTTCTTAGTTATTTTTTGCTTGAACCAATATTCACATTTTTAAGACCAGACCAAACAGGTCAAAGTCCAAAATTTTGTATATGCCAGGGAATCCGCCATATCCCTGAAAAAGAGTCCAATGTGTAAATATTGGCTCTTAATGGCAGGATTTAAATAATTAGTAATGAAAAGAAAATATGCTGATAATTAAGATAGTTCCAGGCGAGAACATAGAAAGGGCCTTGAAAAGGTATAGGAACAAGGTGAGGAATACCCAACAGTTAAAACGTATCAGAGACAATCAGGAGTTTACCAAAAAATCCGAGGAGAGAAGGGAGAGCCTGAAAAAGGCAATCCATAGAAAGGAATATTTAAAAAAGAATGAGGAGTGATTTTATGGACAAAGATTTAAACCTAGCCGTCTTAATAGACGGTGACAATATCCCTTCCAAATATGTGAAGGAAATGTTGGAAGAGATTGCCAAATATGGCAATCCAAGCATTAAGAGGATTTATGGTGATTGGACAAAGCCAAGTTTGGCGAAATGGAAGGATGTCCTTCTAAAAAATGCCATTACCCCTGTCCAACAATATGGATATACCACCGGTAAGAATGCAACGGACAGTGCAATGATCATTGATGCAATGGATATACTTTATTCCGGAAAGGTGAATGGTTTTTCCCTGGTTTCCAGCGACAGTGATTTTACCAGATTGGCCATACGGCTAAGAGAGGCGGGAATGACAGTTTTTGGTATTGGCGAACGAAAGACCCCGGACCCCTTTATAGTTTCATGCGACAAGTTCATATACTTGGAAATACTTCATAAGACCCATGTTGGTGAATCCAATGCTCCAGAGAAAAGCGAGAAAAGCAAAATTGATAAGATCACCCCAAAGGTCATTGATCTTATCCTTTCCACAATTGCCGACGTGGAAGATGAGGAAGGTTGGGCCTTTTTAGGAGAAGTGGGCGCATTGTTGCAGAAGAAACAACCCAATTTTGACGCGCGAAATTACGGCTTTAAAAAGTTGACACCTTTGGTCAAATCCATAGGTCAAATTGAAATAGGGTCAAGAAAAAACCCAAAGGGTAATGGGAACTTGATCTATGTAAGGACGATGGTCTAATGAAAAGCAAAACCTATGAGATCTCTTACCATATCGAAGCAAATCACAACAAGGGACACCCTTTCCTTAAACAAATACCTAAGTGATATAAGTCGCATTCCATTGATTACCGATGAGGAAGAAGTTGATCTGGCAGTTCGTATCAGACAAGGGGATAATAAGGCTTTGGAAAGGTTGGTTACGGCAAATCTGCGATTTGTTGTGTCCGTAGCGAAGCAATACCAGTCACGGGGACTCAATCTGCATGATCTAATTAATGAAGGGAATGTTGGACTGGTCAGGGCAGCATCCAAATTTGATGAGACGCGTGGTTTCAAGTTCATTTCCTATGCGGTATGGTGGATACGTCAGGGAATTATACAGGCGCTTACGGAAAAATCAAGGATGGTCAGATTGCCCTTGAACAAGATCAATGTAATCAATAAGATAAACAAGGTTTCTTCCCATTTCGAACAAACTCATCAAAGGCCACCAACAGCAGATGAAATATCTGAACTGATCGATTTCTCACTATCGGAGATCCAAATATGCCTAAAACATTCTTCTTGGCCCCTTTCAATGGATGAGCCATTGGGAATCGGGGATGGAGGATTGAACTTACATGACATCATGCGTTCAGATGAGTTTGGCAGTCCGGAACAGAAGTTGATCAATCGTTCGTTACAATTTGAAATCGATGGTATTTTGGATATTTTGTCTTATCGCGAAGCTTTCGTGATTAAAATGTACTTTGGGATAGGAGCAGATGATTCCATGGGATTGGAAGAAATTGCTTTTAATTTAGATCTAACAAAGGAGAGGGTCAGACAAATAAAAGTAAATGCCTTGGCCAGGTTAAGAAGCTCTTCTAAAATTGAAATTTTAAAGCAGTATTTGGAATAGATTGTGTCTAAGAGAAAAAACAAGTAACAGTTTACGTTCCTTTATATTTATTTTCAAGTCTTGAATTATAGTTGGAAAAATCGAGGTGCTGGCAACCCACGATGCTTAAAATTTTAACTACAGCCCAAGGCTTGAAATTACATTGGGTTGTTTTTTATACTTTTGAAGCATGAAATTTTTGGCAGTGTTATTATCCTTGTTTACAGTTCTCCTCTCCTCATACCCATGTTGCCAAGAGGCTGGTTCCTGCTCCGGGATTTCGGCCGTTGTGGACCATTGTGGCGATGATGGCCCACAAGAAGCCCCCCACGGCGAGGATACCCCCTGTTCCCCTTTCTATACCTGTGGCAGGTGCCCTGGTTTCACCGTTTCGTATGAGATCTTGGAATTCATTTCCTTGGACCTCGAGCTGCGAACGCTGCCCATTCCCTATATTGAACTCCTGCCCAAAGAAGTGTATTTCCATTCCCTGAAGCCTCCGCGCTCTTTTGAAGTATAGACCGATGTAAACCAAAATTGATTTTGACCTAAGGTCAAGATGCATCATACTTCAAAAATTAAATAAATGAAATTACGATTGTTTGTGATGCTGTCCCTTTTTGGGATGGCATCCGTTCTTGCACAGAACACCCTTGATCTTAAGGTCAAGGATTCCTATAATGGTGAGCCGCTTATCGGGGTCACCGCGGTATTGGTCTCCCTGAATAAAGGTGCCATATCTGATGAGATTGGAAGAATACATATGGAGGATATCCCCAATGGGACCTTCCAGCTTAAGCTGAGCTATGTCGGATATGCCACTGTAGAGCGCAACCTTACTTTTCCCTTGGATGAAACAGTTCAGGGACAGATCTTTTCATTGATGCCCCAGACGGAAGAGATGGAAGAGGTTACACTTGTCTCCACTAGGAGCAGCCGCACCATTGAGGACATCCCTACACGGGTAGAGGTCATTGCCGGGGAGGAACTCTCAGAAAAGGGCAATATGAAACCTGGGGACATACGAATGTTGCTCAATGAAAGTACCGGTATCCGAACCCAGCAGACCTCGGCCACTAGTTACAATTCCAGTATCCGTATCCAAGGGTTGGACGGAAAATATACCCAACTCCTCAGGGACGGGTTTCCACTATATTCCGGATTTGCCAGTGGACTCAGTCTCATGCAGATCGCTCCTTTGGACCTTAAACAGGTGGAGGTCATCAAGGGGTCTAGTTCCACTCTATATGGGGGTGGGGCCATTGCCGGGTTGGTCAATTTGATCTCGAAAACACCAGTGGATGAGCCCGAGCTCAGTTTTATGGCCAACGGTACATCTGCCCTTGGCCTGGACCTCAGTGGCTTTTATTCACAAAAGTCAGACAAAGTGGGCGCCACGGTGTTCGCCTCCTACAATCTGGGGACACCTTATGACCCTGCGGATATCGGTTTGACGGCCATTCCCGATTTCGACAGATTTACTCTGAACCCCAAACTGTACCTCTATCCCGGGGAGGATACAGAACTACTATTGGGCATCAATGCCATTTGGGAGGACCGCCTTGGGGGAAACATGGACTATGTCAAAGGGGAGGTTGTGGCAGACCCCTACTTTGAATCCAATGAGACCAAACGTGTTTCTACCCAATTGGGGTTTAAACACGCCTTTAATGACCGTAACCGATTCGAGGTCAAGAACAGCTTCAGTTTTTATGATCGTACTATTCAGATTCCGGACTTTACCTTTTCAGGCTATCAACGTTCCTCGTTCAGTGAACTGAACTTTTCAACCAGTTCCGAAACCGATGTGGAATGGGTCTTCGGGGCGAATCTGTGGACGGAGTATTTCAACGATACCAGGGAAGATCAAACAGGGGCCTTGGACCAATCCTACCAGATTTTCGGACTCTTTGCCCAGAATGTATGGCCCATTGATGAAACGCTGTCATTGGAGACCGGGCTTCGGGCCGATTTCCATTCTGATTACGGGGCCATGGTCCTACCTAGATTGTCGGTGCTCTATGAACCGATCAGCGCACTTACCTTCCGTTTGGGTGGTGGAATGGGGTACAAGACACCTACGGTGTTCACCGAGGATGCGGAGCGGTTACAGTTCAGAAACGTGCTGCCCATCAATACGGACGAGGCTGACCTAGAGCGTTCCTTGGGCGGAAATTTCGATGTGAACTATAAATGGATCCCCCTAAAAGGGATGACAATGTCCATCAATACACTGCTTTTCTATACCAAGATCGATGACCCCATTACATTGGTACCGGATGATAATGGCTTTTATGGGTTCCAACAATATGGAGGCTATGTGGACACCCGAGGAGCCGAGGTCAACCTCAAGATAAAATATGGGGATTTTAAACTCTTTACCGGGTATACTCACGCCAATGTAAAACAACATGCAAATGGGACGGTATCGGATTTTCCATTGGTCGCCAAGCACCGTTTGAACAATGTTTTGATGTTTGAAAAGGAAGACAATCTTTGGGTGGGCCTTGAGGCCTATTACTACAGTCCGCAGCAATTGGGCAACGGGGAAACTGGGCAGCCCTATTGGATCGTGGGCCTGATGAGCGAGAAAAAGCTCGGGGAACATGTTTCGGTCTTTCTCAACTTTGAAAATTTTTTGGATACTCGACAAACCAGGTTCGGTTCAATCTATTCAGGAAATATGAGCGACCCACAGTTTTTGGATATCTATGCGCCGGTTGATGGTTTTGTTGTCAATGGGGGATTCAAGATTAGAATATAGGATTTTCCTAAAATTAATCAAGAATTGTGGTAGAATTTAAGTAATCTGCAATGTTGGTAGCTTATCAATAGCCTCATCTTGTAATCTTTGGATATGATTGAGATACTTTAAAGTGCTTTTTGTTGAACTATGGCCCATGGCATCAGCAACAGTTTTGAGGTTGGCCCCATTTATTAGCAATTGGCAAGCAAAAGTATGTCTGGCACAATAAAAAGTAATGTGTTTGTCAATTTTAGCTCGTTTCACCCAATATCGTATGGCTTTGTTGGCCCCATTATCACTAAGGGACTGTATGTTGAAAATAAAATCTTCATTGTCTTTAGGCTTGCCAAGAATATTGTTTGCTGTCTGACCAAGACGGTTGTTTATCAGTTCTCCAGTCTTATTTCTATTGGTGATTAATCGACTTTTGTTGATATTCTTCCATTTGAGCTTTCTAATTTCAGCAAGACCAAGTGATGTGTAACAAGCAAACAAAAAGGCTCTTTTTATTTCATTATTTCCGCATCTGGTATTAGCCAATTTTTGTAATTCATCCATATCCAACACTTGCTTTTTTAAAGTATCATCTTTATTTGGATTGGAGAAGCGAATGTCAACTGTTGGCATTTCTTTTAAATAACCTTCAATTTTGGCCGCTTTCAATATCTTTTTGAACCTAGTAAAATAGTTGTGGGCAGTTTCCCCGCTAAGCCCTGCATCATGGATTAAATAATCTTTGAAGCTGGACATTATTTTTGGATTTATTGAGGAAACGGTCAATCTGGGGTTATTGACGGCCAGTTTAAACTTTTCGACGGAACTGGCAATGATACGAACATCCTTGTTTTTGTAGCTTTTAATATAGTTTTCAGCAAAAACAAAGAAATTCAACTTTTTTAGATGTTGGGGAACATGCCCAGTTTCATCTGATAAAAGTTCTAATTCCCTATTGGCTCGAATTCTTTCCGCAACCCTTTTCTTTTCAATTTTGGATTGATCTTTTGGGGAGAGTTTTATTTTGAGAAATTCCCTCCATCTTTCACCGTTATGATGAATATCCAAATAGAGACTTTTTTCTCCTGATTTTAATGTTCTGCTTCGAAGTTGTACGGGCATAAAAGTGACGTAAAAGTGACGGTTTTTGTCCAAAAATACGAAATGAAGCGAAAATCAGCAAACAAAAATATTTTTTAAATATTTGATATACAGTTATTTATATTCATTTGGCATCAAAGAAAATTGTAGGTTCGATTCCCACCCAAGGTACAAAGAGTCCCTGTAAACATTGAGTTTGCAGGGATTTTTTTATGCTGTGCCGCAAAGTTTTGTCTTTGGTGTTGAGGATTACCCTATGAAACCTTAATTTTCAATTCTAAAACCAAATGCCAAATGATAAAATCCTTAAGTGTCATCTTTCTTTTTTTGGTGGTAGGTGAGTTTGTCACCTATGTTTTCAAGATTCCCATAGCCGGAAACATCATAGGGATGGTGTTGATCTTTCTGGCCTTGAAATTCAAGGCAATCCCATTGGAAATGGTGAAGCCGGCCTCAGACAAACTGCTGAAATATCTGGTCCTCTTTTTTGTGCCGTATGGGGTGGGACTCATGGTGCATTTTGAGACCATAAAGGAACATTGGCTCTCCATTGGGTTGGCTGTTTTGGGAAGCACCCTACTAACATTGTACCTAACGGCATTTCTTCAAGAAAAACTCGAGAAAAAATGAAAGCCTTTATCGCCTTGCCCGTGGTTTGGGTATTTTTGACCTTGGCCGTGTTTTTTATGGCCCAACGGCTGCATAAGAGAGTGGGATGGGCCGTGACCACCCCAATTCTAGTGACTATTTTGGTACTTATCCTGTTCCTGTCCCTATTTGATATTGACTTTGAAACCTATGACAATGGTGGAAAATTTCTCAGTTTCTTTTTAGGGCCTTCAGTAGTAGCACTTGGCGTTTTGTTTTATGAAAAATTGGATGAGATCAAATCCAATCTGATGCCTTTTTGTATCTCCGTATGTATAGGTGGACTGAGCAGTATACTGAGCTTGATTTTTATATTATTGGCCTTTAAGGCGCCTGAGATATTGATCAGGTCCTTGGCCCCAAAATCGGTTACCACACCCATAGCCATTGAAGTGGCCAAATCGGTTGGGGGCGTACCCTCCATTACGGCAGGAGTGGTCATTGCGGTTGGGATTTTTGGCAATGCCTTTGGAATCCATATCCTTAAACTTTTGGGCATTACCAGCAAAACAGCCATTGGGACCGCCTTGGGTACGGCATCCCATGGCATAGGTACGGCAAGGGCGCTGGAAGAAAGTAAACTGGCAGGAGTGTATAGTGGTTTGGCCCTTTGTGTCAACGGGCTAGTGACGGCCATAGCAACTCCGTTTATCATCGAATGGTGGATGGGGTGATCAAGATTCCATATAGATGTTTTTGGCTAACTTGATGAACATTTCAAGGGTTGGATGAATCAATATAACTACAGATATATAGAGCATGAAGAAAAAATATAAGGGAAGAAACTTGGGCTATCTCCTTTTAATGGGTTGGTTCGGATTGATTTCAACAACGGGGATCGGGCAACAAAGCGAAAAGATGGTTTGGCATGATGCCTCTACAATGTTTGTGGCAGGCAAACTGAATACGTTGGATACTGAACCCTTTCAACGCTTTCCAGCTAATATGAAGGAAAAAGTCAGGGAACAGGTATGGCGGTTGTCGCGAAATTCGGCTGGCCTTTACCTTGAATTCAAGACCGATGCCGGCGATATTGAGGTTCAGTATGGAGTGGAGAACCCGCATGCATTTCAACATATGCCTGCAACAGGGGTAAGTGGTGTGGATTTGTATGCATTTGATGAAGATAAAAATTGGCAGTGGGTGAGGGGCACCTACAGCTTTAAGGACACAATTACCTATAGTTATAATGGCATTAAGCGGGAAAATCGTAAAACAATCAAAACCTATCGGCTTTATTTGCCATTGTACAACACACTGGAGTGGCTAAAAATAGGGGTGCCGGAAACCTCTGTTTTTGAGGATGTAAAAACGATTACGGAGCAGAAGCCCATAGTGGTGTATGGCACTTCCATTGTTCAGGGAGGGTGCGCGTCGCGTGCCGGAATGGCATGGCCTGCAATTTTGGGCAGACAGTTGGGCCAACCCATACGAAACCTCGGTTTTTCAGGAAACGGGAGACTGGAACCGGAAATCATTGATTTTATGGCCCAAAACCAAGCTTCCCTTTTTGTGTTGGATTGTATGGCGAACTTTACGTTGGAAGGAAGTCTTGGTGCCCAAGAAGCGGAGAAGCGTATTCTTAAGGCTGTTCAGGATTTAAGGGACAAACAACCCAATGTACCTATATTGTTGGTAGAACATGCGGGCTATTCCGATGGAGAAATGCAGCCCCAACGGAAGAAAGTATATGAAGCACTGAACATAGCCACCCAAAATGCCTATGCCCAGTTGATAGCCCAAAAAGTGAAGTCCATATACCTTTTAGAAAAGGCCGAAATGGGTTTGGGTGAGGATAGTTTTGTGGATGGTACCCACCCCAATGACCACGGCATGGTAAAATATGCTGCGGCTGTTGGTAATAGCATTACCAAAAGGATTGCCGTGGATGGGAAAACTTCAGAATGATATCTTATCCAGAGTTCTTGCAATCCCAATGAATTAATTGGACTGTATAACACATGGTTACCCTTTTTTGGGATGATTTCATTTCATGGGTTGGGCCTTACAGTCCGTGATGATGTAGTTGAAGTGCTCCACATCGTCAGGATTTAGTTTCAGTGTGCCGGTTACGTTCACCACGGCATCCATCTTGAAGGACTGTGCGGAATCGAATTGTAGTTCAATGGCGGTTTCGGGCCCTGCCGCTCCACAGAAAAAGCAGGTGGCCATAGGGTTTTTGGATAAAATATAGGCGTTTTCACTAGGGGAAATGTTGATGAAATACCCAACAATGGAGACTTCTTGATTATCCAAGGACAGGACATGATCTGAAAATGTGGGCGCCAAAAATTCAGCCCCAAAAGAAGGGATGTACTTTATGGAAAAAGTAACCTCGGCCAAGTCGTCCCAGTCTATTTGTTTTTGTGCTTGTAGGGTGACTGAAAAAACCAATGATGCCATTGCGATGCAAATTTTATTTTTCATGACTCAGAATTTTGGATATGTTCATTTTGATGATGGGGGATATGGCAAGGCCTATGGCCAATAATACCATGAGCAGCGCTAATCCCCCGGTTTGTGCTATTTCTTTGTAATTCAGCAAGAGAGGGACGCTTTGCTTGTATTGGTCCATAATCATTTCAAAAATGAATCGTACCCCTATTTGGGACAGCAATATGCCCACGATAAAAGCAATGCCCACGATCAAGAGCCCTTCATAGGCCACCATTTTGACCAACTGCGGAACATTGGCTCCGTAGGTGCGCATCAAGGCTAGGTCAAAAGCGCGGTCCCGCACCATTCTGTACAAGCTTATAAATATGGTGATACAGGAAATGATGAGGATGATATAGGCAATCCATGTTACCGTTTTTACACCCACTCCAGTAAACTGGTACAAGCGCTCCAGTTCGTATTTTGGGAGGGCTGCTTGCATGGTGGTATTTGAATTGATGTTTCTGGGAAGTGTCAAAAAGCCCATGGGACTCCTGAACGTCACCAACAAAGAGGTAATCTCTTTTTCATGGTTATCATTGGGAGCAGCTTCATGGTGGTGTACATCCCAAATGGTGTTAAGGTCGGTCACGATCAACCGATCCAATATTTTATGGGTGGTTTTGTAGATGCCTACAACGGTCAAGGGTTCTTCATGATTTTGGCCATTTTTTTCCGCCAATCCATGTGAACTAAGGAATGTATCCCCAATGTTTAGGTCCAGTCTTTCGGCCACAGCGGCTCCCAAGACAACTTCCATGGGTTTTTCCATGGTTCTTCCCTGTTCTAGGGTTGCTAGGTACAGTATGGAAAAATTATTTGTGGTTCCCACGATGCGATACCCTTTATAATTGTCACCATAGGAAATGGGCACGGCCATTTTTACCAAAGGATTTTTAGATAGCTTTTGGGCCTCTTCAAAGGAAATGTTCCCTGTGGGATTATCTATGTGCAATACTGAGGAAAGTACCAACTGTAGTGGACTCCCTTTGGCACCAACCACCATATCTATGTTTCCAAGATTGTTTTCCAATTGCTGTTTGAACGATGCTTCCATTTGTTGGATGGCCAGAAGAAGGGCAATGCTTACAGACAGAATGAGAATGCTCAAAAAGGTGTATAAGGGCTTGTGCCGAAAATTTCGTATGCTGATGCTCCAAACGTTCATAGTGTCAAGGAATTTTGGAACAGGGGTTGTATCCTCCCGTCGTGTGTGATTACGATGAGATTGGCATTATTGGCTGTTGCCTGATCTATAAGCAGTTGCATTACGGCCTCACAATTATCATCATCAAGGCTTGACGTGGGTTCGTCCGCCAAGATCAGTTGCGGACGGTGAATGACCGACATGGCAATACCCAGCCGTTGCAATTGTCCCTCGCTAAGCTCTCGTACTTTCTTGGATTGGCAGTCAATGATGTCCAATTGCTCCAATAGGTCCGAGATGATGGTGTTTGAAATGGCCTTGTTGGCGAAGAAGAGCCTGGCCTGCAAATTTTCAAATACGTTCAAGGATTGAATGGCATGGTTTTTTTGGAATACCAGACCAATGTTCTGTCCCCTGAAGCGATCCATTTTCCTGTTTGAAAGGGAATGGATGGAAATCCCTTCAATTTCAACCTTGCCCTCCAAAGGGGTAAGCAATCCGGCCAATATGTGCAAAAAAGTAGTTTTGCCAACACCGGATTTACCTAAAATGAGAAGGTTTTCATTTGGCCCCAATGAAATATCGGGAAAGTTGAAAACCATGTCCCTTTCATCGTATTGAAAGGTGAGTCCACTTGTTTTTATCATAGAAGTCCACTTTAGTCCACAATTTTTATATCTATGGAGGTCCTGCTCTGCCATCCTGTGGCATCGGTTACCGAAAAGGCACAATGATAATCTCCTATATCAATGTCATTTGGAATGGCGACAGTGAGGTTGATTTCATAGGAAGTCCCACCATTTTCAATAGTCTGGTTTTCCATAAATATCATGGGATTGACCGCATTTTTTATAGGACTCAACTCACATTGGGCCCCTTGGTCGTCATGGGTGTGATGGTCAAAGTTGTGATGGATGTTGAGGCTGTATGCGGCCAGTTCCATATTATCGGTGACCATGGCCTTGAAGGTGTAGGATTGTCCTTTTTGGATTTCTTCGCAGGCCTGCGGAAACCCTCCGCTATAGTTTACACTGATGGTGGGTTTTTCCTCATCTACAGATGAGCTGTCACCATTGGAGCAGGATATCAGCCAGCTGATGGGAAGGATGATCAAAAGTAATTTTGCTAACAGTTTCATTTTGAAAAAATTAAAGCCGCATGGTATGGCACCACACCATGCGGCAATTAGGATTATGATTCGGTTACGTCAATGTGGGTTTCATACTCGTAGGTGTTTCCGTCTTCATCTTCAATGGTGAAAATGATATGATATTCGCCGGCTGGAGCTGTGACCGGCACATCAATGTGCTTGTGGAATTCTGCTTCGGTCAGCTCGTGGAAATCTTCTGAGTAATCGCCTTCATAATCCCATTCAACTTCACCTTCTCCAACCTCTAAACCATGGGCATGAACGTCAACCAGAACTTCGTGAATTCCGTTAACGGCTTCAATCATGAATTCAATATGAAAATCACTTCCCCTGGCCACGGTTTCATCCATATCAAAATCACTTATAGTGATTGGGTCCAAAACTTGTACATGGCCTTCGGCCTCAGTGCTGTTGCCTAGCTCGTCGGTTACCGTCAAAACAATATGGTATTCCCCGGCCGGAATGTTGGAAGGGATGTCTATGTGTTCATGGAAAGTGGGGTTTATGACCAAATAACTGGCATCCGTCCAGGTTTGTTCATAATCCCACTCCACTTCGCCTTCTCCCACTTCCAGGTCATGGGCATGGATGTCAATGGAAATACTGCTCACAATGCCTTCTGCAGTAATCTCTGCTTCCAAATGGATGTCGGACCCTTTGTAGGCTACTTGATCGGTGGAATGCGAGCTGCCTTCCCCGTATTCAAAATTGGAGACTGCAGGGGCAGCTACGGGTGGAGTGCCTTCGTCATCACTGCTACAGGAATAGAGGGCGAGGCCTAAAAAAATGATAAGTGCTAAAGATTTAAAATTTGCTTTCATACTACTTGTTTTTGGGTTATACTAATTTGATTTATATTAAAATGGTATGGTGGCCGAAACCGATAGGTTTCTACCGGGTTCGGGGACATCTATAAGTCTGTAAAAACTGGTGTGGTCGTAATACTCCGTGTTGAACACATTATTGAGTTTGATGCGCATTTGCATGGGTTTGCCGTTTCCAAAGAGAGGTAGTTGGGTCATGGCGGACAGGTTGAACGCTTGATACCCTTCCGTTCGCTCTTCGGGGGGTACAATTTCATTTTGCGCGGCCGTTGCCCTAAAATCAATGGTGATCAATGGTTGTTGAAAAAACAGGACATCCTTAAATTGATAATTGATTGAGAACAGCCCGGACAGGGGAGGGGAAAAAGGCAAGGTGAAATCCTTTTTAGGACCACTGGTCTGTCTTGCATATACATATTCCAAGGAAGCATCCAAGTGCAAGGCATCGGTCAGGTTGATCCCTGCTTTGGCCTCACCACCAAAACGAAATACCTTACTTTGGGTATACTCATAGATTTGAAGGGTCTCGTAATAATTGGGTGTGGGATTCAGATAGATGAAGTTGTCAAAAAAATTCACAAAAGGACTTATGCCCAGAGTAAACCACTGGTTGGAGTGATCAATGGCCAAATCCACTTGATAGGATTCCTCGGGATCTAGGTCAATGTTGCCCCGCTCGTAGCGATACATGTGATAGTTGACCCCATCTGAAGCCAATTCGTTGGCCAATGGCATCCGAAAACTTTTCCCCAAATTGATTTTGTAGGTGGTGTTTTTGCTGAGGTAGCTCATGCCCACCGAACCACTGAAATTTCCAAAATTCAGGCTTTTGTCCTGTGCACGTTGTAAGCGAACATAGGAGGTTGTGCCATTTGGGTTGTTGACGGTGGATGTAAACCAATCGTAATACGCTTTGGTTTCCACAAGGCCCGCATCGTACCGCAAACCAGCTTGCAAATGGAAGTTTTCGTTGATCTTGAAATGGTCATAGGCAAAGACCCCTGTGGAATATCGGTCGTGCTCAGGAATCAAGAAACCCCACCCGCCAATATTGTTGTTCTGCAGCTCGGCGTCCACTCCAAAAACCACATCATGTTTTGCATTGGGCCTAAAGGTGTCCTTGGCATTTATGGAAAAGGTGTTCTTGGTAAAAACTCTTTCCCTGCTATGGGGTGGAGTGGGCATATAGCCATGGGGTACGGGCTCTGAATGCTCTTCCCTTTGGTTGTTTTGGTAGCCCATATCCAGGTGCAGGGTGTGTTTCCCTTTGTAGAGGGTGGTATTGTTGATGACCTTAAAATGGTTCACTTTGTGAAAGGGAAGGTCTACATCCCTATTGGAGCCATCATAATCAATGGTTGAGGTCCTTACCTCCAATCCGTGTGCATTGGCAAAAAAGCCGTTCTTGGCATTGACATTGCTGAAAAAGGTCTCGGATTTGATGTCATCTTTTGCAAATCCAATACTGAAACTGGCATTGGCCTCCCTTCCTGCAGTATTCCTTAAATGATTTTCATGGAGTTCAAAAATGTAGCTTTCGTACCGTATCCGATCGGTGGGTACTTTATAATCCCCATAATCCCTGTAAGTGAGCCTGGCTCGGTAGAACCAGTTTTGTTTTCTGGTTTGGATTCCTGCGGATACTCCCAATAGATCATTGTTGGTTTCTCCCAAGAGGTTTACTTCTCCCCCAAAAGAATTTGGTAAGGGAATGTTTGGGGGTTGAATGTCCACAACACCGGCTATGGCATCGGAACCATAGAGTAAGGAAGCCGGACCTTTTATAATTTGGATGTTGTCTATGCCATATTGGTCTATTTCCAACCCATGGTCGTTGCCCCATTGCTGGGCTTCGTGCTTTATGCCATTTTGCACCACACTCACCCTGTTGAACCCCAATCCCCTAATAGTGGGCTTGGACTGTCCAGAACCTATGGTCATGGTACTTACCCCGGGAATTTTTCGCAGGGTCTGCATAAGGCTGTTCTCTCGGTTTTTCTCCAGAAATTCTTTGTTCACCCCAACAGAAATGGTGGAAAGTTCTTGGGCTTTGCGGTGTTCGGTCTTTCCATAAAGTTCCACCTCATCAAGATTGGTGACAGATGCCACTAATTCAATGGTAATCCAGTCCATATTGGGATTGACCTCCAGGGTAAGCTGTTGGGAGGTGTATCCTATATGGGTTATTGTAAATTTTTTTGGGCCTTGGGGGACATTTTCAATACTGAATTCACCACGATCGGACGAAACGGCAAATAAATTATCACCTATGATGTTGGCCCCAATAATTGGACTTTGGGTATGGGCATCTATAATAACTCCATTTATGGTATGGAGTTCTTGTGCAGATGCTTGAAGGCATAGACCGATGTATAGCCATGCCATGAGCATTTTGTTGCGCATTATGTAAATACTATGAAATTGTAGGATATGCTCCTGACAAGGAGCTTAATGGCCAGGTTCCATTACATCTTGTGTAAGCAATAATTGTACAGGTTGCCCTAAAAAGGCTGTACGTGTACCATACAATGTGCTACAAATAAATCTCTGTTGAAATTGTAGGAACTATTGGGTTTGACCCAAAGGGTAACAGTACAATGTTTATTAAAAATGTAAGGAAGAAAATTAGGCTGTGGGAGGGGGGCGTGAAAAAGGAAGGTTTAGGCTTGTGACAGATGGAATGTGTGCATCATAATCTACGCCGATTTCCTTTTGAAGGACAAATTCAACGATTTTGGTCAGGGGTTCGTGTGAATCTGAAAGAACAGCAGGTACTTGATGGTCCGCTGCAATATTGTGGCATATGGCACAATGGTCTAGGTAGTCTTTATCGTCATCATGCGAAAGTACGTGCAATCCTGCAAGCTCCGTGGTAAGGAACAGTGCGAGGAAAAAGTAAGTAATGCTATGTATGAGACGATTTTTTTTCATACGCTCACAAACTTATTAAAAAAGTTCTGTTATTGTTGTGTACACCATGTTAATATGGGATTTTTTGAAGTGATTGATACAAAACTGAACGCTTTTGTTCAAAAATTTTCCTCGGTCAACTCCTTATTGATTACTGCTCCGGCAAAATTTCCTTGGTGTACGGCATTGGCCACCGAACGCATAGGGGAGGTATTATCACCGCAGGCATATATGCCATCAACGGTCGTTTTTTGCAGTCCATCTATTTTGATGTATCCCTGTTCTGTGATATCACAACCCAATGTTTCTGGAATCTTACAGTGTTGTTCAAAGGGGATTCCGGCGTAGATTACATCAAATGGCAATCTCTTCCCATCTTTAAAAACCACATGGGCAATGTTTCCATTTTCATGTTCAATGTGATGGATTTCACCTTTTTCAATTTTGATGGTGTGCTGTTGAAGCTTTTCCAATTGTTCCATGGTAAAATCAGTTGTATTGGAAGTAATAATGGTGAGGTTCTTGGTAAGATTGTTGACCAACCCGGCTAGATGAAAGGCCTTTTCCGCAGGGGCCCAAATCCCAGTCTTTTTTCCATGAAATTCATAGCCATGGCAATAGGGGCAATGGATAAGTGTTTTTCCCCAACATTCAGAAAATCCGGGGATATTGGGAACATTGTCCTTCACGCCCGTGGCAAAAATCAACTTCTCGGTCTCAAATTTTTTACCGGATTGTGTGCTGATTTCAAAACCTTCGGTGGTTTTTTTTCCATCAATGGCAACATCCGTATGAAAATGAACCGTCTTGTATTGTGATACCTGTTGTTGGGCAAGGGATGAGATTTCCGAAGGGGTCTTTCCGTCTTGGGTAAGGAAGTTATGGGAGTGGGGCGTGGGTTTATTGCAAGGTTCACCCGAATCTATCACCAAAACTTTTTTTAAAGATCTACCAAGGGTCATGGCTGCTGATAAACCGGCATAGCTGCCACCGATAATGATCACATCAAAAACGCTACTTTGTTTCATTTTATGGTTTTTGGGGGATTGGGTTGCCAAAGTTAGAAAGAATTTTTATTATTGCAACAAAGTCGCATTAATAAATCATGAAACGAAGAAGCACACCTACCAAAGAAGCGGTATTGGATTTGTTATCCCAGAGAGGTAAGGCCATGAGCCAGGATGCCATTGAGAGGGAAATAGATATCGATATCAACCGTGCGACCATCTATAGGGTCCTGAACAGTTTTTGTGACGACGGCATTGTGCATAGAATTGTGGCCGAAGATGGGAAGCAGTATTTTGCATTCTGTATCAACTGTGGCGAAAACAAGGTGCCAACCCATCACTTTCATTTTAGATGTACCACTTGCCAAACCATTGAGTGTTTAAAGGAAGAGGTGCATTTTTCGCTGCCCATGGGCTATCAGGTAGAGAAGGTGAACTGTATTTTGACCGGAACCTGTGAGGATTGTTCTTGACTGTGGAGTTGTTGAAATTCCATACCTAACCCATCTATATGACAGGGCTTACTATCAAGATTTTGCGGCCATAGCGGAGGAAGATTTGATTTAATGTAATAATCTGATTTTCAATTATTTAAATTTACTGTTTTTAACAAGACCGCTCTCTTTTTTAAAAACTCGCCTCATATATCCCAACTTTCACAACAAATGATTGGCGAAAGACAACATAACTTCCGTTTTGTTGAGGTTTGTTAATATGTTTGAGTGGGCGTAATGCCTAGGTCCAACCTCATTTCCTCAACTATGAACATGCCTCAATGCCATTGGAACAAAAGATGCCGCTTGTTGGCTATTTTGTTTTTGTTTGTATCACTTCAGATGGGGTACGGGCAATTGTGTTCTGCGGATGCCGGTCCGGATGTGACAGCCAATCAAGTGGGCAATGTCTTTTTAAACGCAGTTGCCCCGGCTACAGGAACAGGAACATGGACACAGTCATCTGGCCCCTCTCTGGTGGGTTTTGCCAATGCCAATGATCCCAATACCCAAGTTTTTGGAATGGCTCCGGGGACGTATATTTTTGAATGGACCGTTTCGGACCCATCCTGCACCGACGCATCCGATACGGTAGGAGTTACCTTTTTGGGAGTAGACCTTGAACTGGATGTTTTGGCCAGCAATTCGAGCCCGGATGTAGGAGACATTGTGACTTTTACCATCAATCTCACCAATTTAGGGGATGTGGATGCCACAGGAGTCGCTATTGAGAATATTGTGCCGGCAGGTTACGAAAATGTCAATACCATAAGTGATGGGGGAACCTTTTTTATTGGACCCCGGGCTATAGTTTGGACGGGACTCAACGTTCCCCAAGGAACAAACACGGTATCGCTAACGTTCAATGCAACGGTGCAGACCCCCACAGGGACTTCAAGTGAGTTTGCCCATACGGCCGAGGTCACTTTTTGTGATCAAATTGATTTGGACAGTACTCCAAATAATGATGATGGTGACCAAAGCGAGGATGATGAAGATTCCGTAATAGCTTCTCCCCAACTGGCGGACCTGTCCTTGACAAAGGCGGTAGTTGGCGGTAATCTTTCACCAGAGGTGGGTGAACAGATCAGTTTTGAGATAACCTTGACCAACAATGGGCCCGATGATGCCACGAATGTTGTTGTGGAGGATCAATTGCTTTCAGGGTTCAGTTATGTTTCCTATACCGCTACGGCGGGTACCTATAGTTCTGCCAGTGGACTTTGGCAAATAGGAACGTTGTCCAATGGGGTCTCGGAAACCTTGATTATTGACGCAGTGGCAAACCCAACTGGAACATATACCAATACAGCACAAGTGGAAGCATCCGATGGGTTTGATGTGGATTCGACCCCCGGCAATGGAGTCCCTTCCGAGGATGATCAAGGGAGTGTGACCTTATCCCCTGTGGAAGTCATTGATCTTTCCTTGACCAAGACCATAAGCAAGTCCCCACCTTTGGTGAGCGATAATGTTATATTCACACTAACGGTTTCCAATGCAGGCCCCAGTGAGGCCACTTCCGTGGAAGTAACCGATATACTGCCTTCTGGCTTTACCTATGTTTCTGATAATGGTGGGGGAGCTTATGACGAGACCACGGGCATTTGGAATGTGGGAACTTTGGCCAGTGGAACTTCAGAAAGCGTGAATATTCTGGTCAATGTTAACCCAACAGGGAATTACACCAATGTGGCCGAGATTACCAACCATGACCAAATGGATTCGGATTCGACCCCAAATAATGACGTTCCAGGGGAAGATGACCAAGATGAAGTGGTGGTTACCCCTAATCCCTTGGTGGATGTTTCGGTAACCAAAACCGTGAATGACCTTACCCCCAATGTGGGTGGCCAGATTGTATTTACCATTACCGTACTTAATGACGGACCCAGTGAAGCGACCAATGTAGTGGTCACCGATCAGTTGGCATCCGGATACGGATTGGTCAGTGCTGTTCCATCAGTAGGGACCTATAATGCAGTGAACGGGGTTTGGAACGTTGGGAGTTTGACCAATGCAACCTCTGAAACCCTTACCATAACGGCCAATGTGCTCTCTAGTGGCGATTATGCCAATACAGCGGAATTGACAGGATTAACAGAATTGGATGTGGATTCCACCCCCGGAAACAGCAACGGTTCAGAAGATGATCAGGAAACGGTGGTACCAACCCCGGTACCGGTATCCGATTTGCTTCTGCGTAAGTCTGTGGACCAGCTTAGTCCCTTGGTGGGTGAAGACGTAATTTTTAGCATCAATATCTCCAATTTGGGACCAAGCGATGTGACAGGAGTGGAGATTATGGACCTGTTGCCCTCTGGGTATACCTATGTTTCCAACAGTAGAACCGCAGGAGCGTATGATTCCACCACGGGAATTTGGGAATTGAACAATGTATTGCCCAATGGGGTGACCGAGACCTTGAACATTGTGGCTACGGTGAATGCCACCGGAGATTACTTCAATGTAACCGAGGTGTTCTCGTCCAACAATGTGGATCCCAATTCAACCCCAAACAACAATAATGTTTTTGAAAACGACCAAGACAGTGCGGGGACCATTCCAATTCCGGCTTCGGATTTGAAGTTGAGCAAAACTGTGGATAACGAATTCCCTGATGTTTCCGATACCGTAACATTTACCTTGACTTTGGAAAATGTGGGGCCAAGCGATGCAAGCGGCATAGTGGTGGAAGACCTATTGCCTTCTGGGTATACCTATGTTTCGGATGATTCCGGAGGACTATATGATCCTTATGGTGGTTTCTGGTACTTGGGAAGTGTCACAGGAGGGGCGAATGCAACACTTAATATTGAGGCAGTGGTAAATCCTTCGGGAAACTATACCAATAGGGCAGAAGTAGTTTCGGCCATTCAAGTAGATCCAGATTCCACTCCCGGGAACGGTGTACTGGCGGAAGATGATCAAGATACACAATCCACAACTCCCAGACATGTCTCGGATATTTCACTGGCCATGACAGCGGACAATCTGACTCCGTCCGCGGGCGACGAAATTATTTTTACGATTACAGTGAACAATGCTGGACCCAATGACGCTACAGGTCTGGTGATTGAAGACGAATTGGCATCAGGCTACAGCTTTATAAGCGCTATGACCTCTTCGGGGACCTATGATGAGATTGCAGGTTCTTGGAATGTTGCCACCATAACAAGTGGAGGTTTGGAAACTTTGGTGTTGACGGCCTTGGTGCTGCCCAATGGAAATTATAAAAACACTGCCGAATTAATTGCTTTGGGAACCTATGACCCGGACTCTACGCCCAACAACAACTTGGGTTCGGAAGATGATCAAGTAAGTTTGGTCCCTATCCCGGATGGTTTGGCCGATCTATCCCTGACCAAGATGGTGGATAATCCCGTGCCCAATGTTAGTGACGTGATCCGATTTACCATCAGTGTCACCAATGGTGGGCCTACCGATGCTACCGGGGTATTGATTTCTGATTTTCTACCCATAGGATACACCTATCAATCCCATACAGCCACGGCTGGAGTGTATAATCCGAATACGGGAATGTGGAACGTGAATCGGACGATTTTCAATCAGAATACGGAAACCTTGGAAATTCTCGCCATGGTGAACACGCCAACCGGTGAAACCGATGAGTATTTGAACGTGGCCGAAATCACCGCAAGTGATTTTGCCGACCCGGATAGTGATCCCAACCAAGGAATCGCCATGGATGATTTTTCTGATGGTGTCCAGGACGATGATGAAGCCAGTGCCTTTGTGGTTCCCCAGACCACGGATTTGGCTTTGACAAAGGAAGTGGACAAGATTTCGGTGAATATGGGCGATGAGGTAATGTTTACCATAACAGTGACCAATTTGGGAACTGTGCCTGCCACCAATATTGGGGTGGAAGAACAATTGCCACAAGGCTATCGGTTGCTCACTTCGCAATCTTCTTTGGGTTTTTATGATGAAGCGTCCGGTTTTTGGGAGTTGGATACCTTGGAAGTCTCGGAAACGGCCCAACTTGAGTTGACCGTGGAGGTTTTGGATATTGAAGATTACCTAAATACGGCAAGTTTGGCCTTTGTGGATCAGTTGGACACCAACAGTGACAATGACAGTGCGGAAGCCTTTGTTTCCCCCAGTTGTTTGGTGGTCTACAACGAGTTTTCACCCAATGGGGATGGGGTCAACGATTATTTTAAGATCGATTGTATTTCCAGATATCCCCAAAACGTACTTCAGGTGTATAATCGATGGGGCAATATCGTGTACGAAAAACGCTCCTATAACAATGATTGGGACGGTACGCCCAATGGCAGGGCCATTGTGCAGAAAGAAGATCAGTTGCCCGTGGGCACCTACTACTATATTTTGGACTTGGGTGATGGCTCCGAGCCGAGAACGGATTGGTTATATCTAAATCGATAGGAAAATGGGGAGGAGCTTGACTAAACAGATACAACAATTGAAAAAAGGATATGGACTTGTGGGTTTGATAATGGTCTTTTTTGGATGCTTTTCGGTATCCGCGCAACAAGATCCCCAGTATACCCAGTATATGTACAACACCATGAGTGTAAATCCAGCATATGCCGGTTCCCAAGGTTACCTTACAGCTTTATTGTTGCACCGTTCCCAATGGGTGGGCATCAACGGGGCACCGAATACCCAGGTCTTGGCGGTAGACACGCCTTTGGAAAATAAATTGGGTGTGGGGGGGATATTGGCACATGATGCCTTGGGGCCCTCTTCGGAAATCTTTGTGGATGGAAATGTGTCCTACACCATACAATTGGACAGCACTAACCGAAAACTGTCTTTTGGACTAAAAGCGGGTGGACGACTTTTTGATGTGGATTTCTCCAAGGGATTGACCGAGAATCCCGATATGGCCTTTCAAAACAATATCAAAAGTAAATTTTTTCCAACCATTGGGGCAGGATTGTATTACCAGACCAAGGACAGCTATTTGGGCTTTGCCGTCCCCAACTTCTTTTCGCAAAAGCATTATGATGGGGAAGAACAAGAGATAGCAGCGGAAAGGCTCCATTACTATTTTATAGGGGGAAAGATGTTCGAGGTGACCCCTGAGGTGGTGCTTCGGCCATCCTTTTTTATAAAATGGGTCCCGGGGGCACCGATTATTTTGGATGTTTCGGCCAATGCCATCATCAGGGAAACCTTCACCTTTGGTGCCGCCTATAGGTGGGATGATTCCTTTTCCGTGTTATTGGGACTTCAAATCAATTCCAATTTGAATGCGGGCTATGCATACGACCTAACATCATCCAATTTAGGGGCTTACACCGGGGGAAGCCATGAACTGTTTCTCAGATATCAATTCAAAGAGATGAAAAAAGAGGTAATATCAGAATGAGATTGCCCTAGACCATATACCAAACCTAGAACCTAACCTCATGCAGCATGCCTTCAACATACGTTGGAGGCTTTTTTATTGAAAAAAATTCAAAGTGATGCAACCCTTTCATTTTTGATTTGTCATTGGGATAGAATGAAATAGAACTATTTTTAGCGTCATTGAATAATCGTCCAGGATTTTTGGAAGCAAACGTACGTTTTACGCACCAAGTTTTGGTGGAGCAGAGCAAACAAGGGAACCCGAATGCACAATACCAGTTGTATGGATTGTACGTGGATGCCATGTTCAACGTGGCCATGCGCTTACTCACCATTCGGGAGGATGCCGAGGATGTTTTGCAGGAAAGTTTTGTGGAGGCGTTTAAAAAATTGGACACGTTTCGGTTTGAGAGCACTTTCGGCGCCTGGCTCAAACGAATTGTGATCAATAGGAGCATCAACCACCTAAAGGCAAAACGGTTGCTGTTCGCGTCCATGGAAAATGAAGGGGAACCCCTGGAAGAAGATGAAAAAGTAGAGGATGATGATTTTGAAATGGAAAAGATAAAAACTGGTCTGGCCCAATTGCCAGAGGGGTACCGACAAATCATCACCTTGTATCTGATCGAAGGGTATGACCATGTTGAGATTGGGGAAATCCTTGGAATAACCACTTCCACTTCCAAGTCGCAATACCACCGCGCTAAAAAGAAACTAATTCAAATTGTAAAGGAGTTATGATGGACAATTTTGAAAAACGTATTAGGGAGAACAAGGAGGCTTTTAATGTTCACAAGGTGGACAGGGACAAGCTTTGGAAAGGCATAGCCTCGCAATTGGAGGAGAAAACGGAACCCAAGGTCATCCCACTTTGGAAATCGAGAGGGTTTAGGGTAGCAGCATCCATTGTGTTGCTGGTAGGACTTTCACTGACAGCATTTATGACGATGAATGCTCCAAGCCAAAATATGGAGGGGTATGCCAGTGAGGAACTTTTGGAAATAGACATGCATTATCAGCATCTGGTACATCAACAGGTAGTGTTGATACAGGAAAACCCAAAACTTTCTGCCTTGGACAAAGAAGAGTTTTTATCCTTCATGGATGAACTGGACGAGGAATACATGCAATTAAAATTGGAAATGCGGGACAATCTGGACAATGAACGGGTACTCGAAGCTATTGTGAACAACTATAAAAAGCGTATTGAGTTGATAGAGAATTTGCTGAAACAGATAAACGCTTCAAAAAACGAAATGGATTATGAGGGATATACACTATAAAACCATGATTACGGCACTGTTGGTGTCTTTCTGTACCATTGCCACCCTCGCGCAAAGCGAACACAGCAAGCAATGGAACAAGACCTATGATCTCTCCCCTACGGGCAAGGTGCATATCGAGAACAAGTACGGGAATGTGGTCATCAATGGATGGGGTAAGGACCAGGTTAAGGTGTCCGTGTCCATTCAAGTGAACCATAGGAAGGATGAAAGCGCGGAAAAACTATTGGAGCGGATTCAGCCCAAGGCCATCCAAGCCGGAAATTTTATCCAATTCATATCCGAAATAAAAGATCGTGATGCCAATCTTTTCGCCAAATATTTCAGCAAGGCCAATCCGTTCGATTTTGATAAATCCAACGTGCAGATAGATTATGAAGTATTCCTGCCCATCAATGCTGAGCTCAATATCAATAATAAGTTCGGTGACATCATCATAGAGGCATGGGAAGGGGATTTGGAAACCGATCTCCAACATGGGGATATTTGGATCAATAGCGATATATCAACGGCCAAGGCGGATATACGTTTCGGGAAATTCAATGCCCGGAACATGGGGTATGGGAATATTAAAATGGACAATGGTTCCATTGACATTGAACATGCCCAAAAGCTGAAAATCTTGAGTAGTGGAAGTGAGATAACTTTGGACCAAGTGGCAGATTTGGAACTCTATTCCAGTAAAGATGAAGTGGAATTGATGATGGTAGGAAGTCTTCGGGGGGATTTTAAATTTTCAAATGTGGACATTGCCGATGTAACAAATGGGATGTTCCTCACACTAAGGATTGCGGATGTGGACATCAAAAAAGTGTCCAAACCTGATGCAGACATCAATATTGTACAGGAATCCTCAGAAATCAACATGAACGTTGCGGGCTTGGCCTTTGATTTTGGCGCGACCTTGGAGCAAGGTCTGTTGCGGGTGCCCAAGACCTTTACCGATATCAAGACCAATGTGACCAATGAAGGAAGCAAGATCAGGGATATCACGGCAAGTTATGGCAGCGGGACCAAAGGGAAATTTACCATCAATGGAATCAAAGGAGTAATCGTCCTTACCGATTGATGTAACATAAAAGTTGCGGAAGATGCAACCTTTTAAAAATTTGAATGTCTTTAAAACGAAAACCAAAAAACGAAACATGATACGACTGAAACCAATACTTCCCATACTTCTTTTAGGATGTATGGCCATGGGTCAAGCCCAAGAGGAGGTAGACTACATTGAATTTAACGACCGTAAGAATGTGGTGCATGGGGTGTACTTGGGCCTCACCACCTATTATGGGGAGATTAAGGGAAAATCCACGTATTTGGGTGGACTTAAGGTAGCCTACGTAGCCAACCGACAGTTTGAAGTTGGGTTTGCAGGGGTCTTCTTGTACTCAGAACAGGACAATCCCAGAACCATCAATGAAGATTTGATTGGAGCATACGGAGGACTTCATTTGGAGCCCATACTTTTTAGCAAGTCGGTGGTGAACCTTTCCTTTCCCTTGCTCATTGGGGCTGGGGGCGTAGGGTATCTGGGGAATGACTTTGACGACCGTATTGGCGATGTTGATGAGGATGATATCGATGCCATTTTTGTGGCAGAACCTGGGGTAAGCCTTTTGTTCAATATTTCCAGATACCTGCAATTGGAAGCCGGGGTCAAATATCGTTTTTCCAGTAAGTTGGAATTGGATGCCAGTCCGCTCCGTAACATCAATGGGTTTTCTGGGGGCATTGGGCTCAAAGTGGGTGTTTTCAATATGGGACGTAATCGGTACAAAAAACACCTGCGCAATGGCCAATAAATCAAAAAACAACAGACAATCATTGCATCAGGCAGTGGTGGCCAGACATGTGTTCTCACAAAATGGGACCGTGTTCTTGAGAAGCGCCCAAAACCTTGAAATGAGCGAGTGGTCCGCCATAAACTTTTATTGGATGCCCGTACTGAAATTGGAACGGGAACTCGGCTCATAACAGTTTTTTTAATCAAATCACATCAAAAAATGAATGGTATGAAATCAATTCAAAGGATTGCTATTGCCCTATTTTTGGGTTTTACAGTAACATCTTGTGTCCAAGAAAGTATATGGGTTTCGGAGGAGGTATCCACTAGGGACTATGACTTTACTGGTATAAGGGCACTACAAGTATCATCGGATTTTAGGGCCTACGTTACTTTTTCCGATACAGAGGAGAAGGTTTCCATCAAGGCCAATGATAATCTGTTCAGAAGGATCGATGCTTATATGGAAGGGAGTAAACTGGTGGTTAAACTGGAGAACAATGTTCGGGTTAGGGGGAAGGAGACCATGGAACTCTATGTGACCACAAAGAGCATTTCCAAGTTCAAGGCTTCGGCTGATGCGGCCATCTTTATGGAAAGTCCCATAAATACCAATACGGTTTCCATTGAGCTGAGTTCCGATGCTTATTTTGAAGGGGACATCACGGCGGATGATCTGGAACTCCATATGGCTTCGGACAGTGAGGCCGAAATGTATTTGGATGTACAGGATGCGTATTTGGATCTTTCATCAAGTTCCAGACTGCAAGGGGAATCCAAGATAAAAGATGCCAAGATCAGACTTGCTTCTGATGCCGAAGTGGATATGATAGGTGCCATTGAAAGCCTGGACGCCATCATGTCGTCGGACAGTGAGTTGAAGGATTATGGACTTGAAGTGCAGGATTTGCGAATAGACCTCACATCGGACAGTGATGCCTTCTTAACAGTTACCGGCACCATTGATGTTACGGCCAACTCGGATAGTCGATTGTATTACAAGGGCGATGCGGAGATTATACGACAAGTGTTGTCCAGTGATGGGAAAGTCATCAAGAAATAGCCTTATCTTTATATCCTTGGTCCCATGGAAGGGATTTGTGAGGATTGAAAAGATAATTAATGGAACAGAACGAACTCTACCCTATTTTTTTAAAGGCCTCCCACTTGAATATACTCATTGTGGGAGGGGGCAATGTGGGTTTGGAAAAATTGACCTTTTTATTGAAGTCCAGCCCCAATGCCAACGTACAGATGGTGGCTCCGGAATTTTTGCCCGAAACCTTGGAATTGGCCAATGGACATAAGGTTGCGATTACAACGGCAGTCTATGATCAAAGCTTTTTGGAAGGCAAGCATATGGTAGTGGCCTGTACAGACAAAGTAGAGGTCAACGAGCAAGTGTATCATGATTGCAGGGAGCGCAGTATTTTGGTGAATGTGGCCGATAATCCACCTTATTGTGATTTTTATATGGGAGGTATCGTAACCAAGGGCAATGTAAAGGTGGCCATTTCTACTAATGGAAAATCTCCGACCACCGCAAAACGACTGCGCCAATTTTTTGAAGATGTTATCCCGGACAACATAGATGATTTGGTAAAGAACCTAAATGAATACCGTAAGACCTTAAAAGGCAATTTTGAAGAAAAGGTGGAGACCTTGAATGAGTTCACCAAGGGATTGTTGGATGGAGAACCCAACAAGGGCCAAAGCAAAGAATAGGTTTTTCCCTAAAGCCGTTTCATGGCTTCCATGAGCTCATCTTTTTTTCTGGGGGAAATACTAACGTGCATATCATTGCTCATAATGATATACCCACCATCCGATTTGACATATTTCTTTACTTCATTCAGGTTGATGACATAACTGTTGTGCACCCGCATGAACTGATAATCGCCTAAAAGGTTTTCGTATTCCTTCAAGTGTTTGCTCACCATTAGTGTATTCTCATTTCGTAGAACAAAGGAGGTGTATGAGCCATCCGCCTTACAAAGTACTATCTCTTCAATGGCAATGAACTCCATGCCTGCCGTGGTGGCCAAACATATTTTTTCCTGTCTGTGGTTCTCTTTGGATAGACTCTGCATCAGCGTGTCTATTTGTTGTCTGTACACATTGGTGTCCATCCGGTTTCGTGCCTTTTCAACAGCATCCTGAAGTTCACTCAAGTCAATGGGCTTTAATAAATAGTCAAGGGAACTGAACTTAATGGCCTTGATGGCATATTTTTCAAATGCCGTGGTAAAAATGACCTCAAAGCTGGGGTCTTTAATTTGGGTGAGGACATCAAAACCCAATCCTGATTGAAGTTCAATGTCAAGAAACACTACGTCCGGGCTATATACGGAGAGGACTTTGACCCCTTCAGATACGGAACTGGCTGTTGCAATTACTTTAACGTCCTTGCAGAATTCCTCAAGCATTGATTTTAAGGTTTCCCTGCTGTGTTTTTCATCTTCAATGATAATTACTTTTAAGGTCATTTGGCTGGCTGGTTTTGGCGTTTATTTTACCGGTCACTCTTTTTTATTGTACTTTCTAGACATAAATCGATGTATTTTCTTTCTTTATATGAAAGAATAATAATATTTCATATATTTGGCATACTAGGAAAACTATACTCTGCCGTAATTTAATAAAATACGTGTTCGAAGTGTTTCCCAAATTTTTTTGAATTCATTGTGAATGTTTAAGTTATGAATTATTTTTTTGATTCGTAACTGGTGCATGTGTCCTTTTGCACAAAAAATGTATTTCTCTACTTTTTGATTATTGATTCAAAGGATTTTCCTTACAATTATACTATTCATGTTCTTTTCAGATTCAAGTGTTATGCGTAATAAAAAGGAAAAATCAGTGGATGGATTTGGAATGTTGTGAGGGAAATAAACCATACCAGTATTTATTCGGTTCTGCTATAAGAGGGGGAGCTCAGAGAAGAAATAGGGTTTCCTGTATTCATGAGGTTGTTCTTGACTTAAATTAATATAAAACTCACCATGTTCGTTCTTCCATATTGCTGTTGCGCAGCATAACCCCATACTTGCTAGCATTTTTAAAAAGAATTACTAATGGTGAGTTCATTAATGTTTGATTGGATTAAAGCGGTTGGGCCGCACTATCTTCATCGCCAGAACTGAAGAATAGAGCTTTGATGTCTACGTACGGCCCAGTATATTTTGCTGTTAGTCTTGTTTTAGATATTGCAGTAAAACTACTTACCTTGTGTATATTTTTTTGTCTCAATTTGACGTAAGCATGATTTGGGTTCATGGATGCCATGTTTGAATTAACGGAAGTCATAAAAAAAGGTCCAAAAGCTAAAATTGATATTTTGAAATGGGATTTCCACAAAACAGGAAATCCCATTTTCGGACATTATAAATGAACACTAAAAGTTTTGCTGGACTCTAGCACAATCTTAAATAATGTTTATCCTGTTGAAATGAGCTTTTGTTCGTTGGAGGATAACGGAGAGCCCTTGGTCCTATAACCATGTCTTTTGGGAGATGGGGCCACAAAGTGCCCTTTAAAGTCGATAGCTGCTATATTGCTGAGATACCCAAGGATATCTTCATAGCTGTTCCAATTTATCCCCGCTCTTTTTAGGTTTCTATGGATCAGTGATTTTTCGGATTTAATGGCCCAATTCCCATAGATTTTCTTGTCATTGGATTTAATGATCAGGATTTTCAGTTTGCTAAGGTGCCATGCAGGTACATAGAAATTGGTGACACCATCATTGAGTGATTTAAAGGTTACATAGACCTTGCCAACATTTTTATATACATTGGCCGTATAGCCCATTTCGGTATTGTTGAGCGGGAGCTTAAGACAGGCCTCTTTGGATTCCAGATAGAATAGGATGGGATTATTGTTCAGAACCTCTTCCGTGATCTGTGGGACATCCAAGGTAAATGACCAACCAGGCAATTGCTTTGTTATATCAATGGACAGTAATTCTACGGTGTTTGAATGCCCTTTTTCATTTTCTTTATGCATTACGTTGGGTGCAAAGGGTCTGTTAAAAAGATACAACGGGTATCCAATGATGATGGCGGCACAGACCAAGGTCCAAATTATAGTGAACAGTTGCATAAGGGTTTGTCTTTTGGTTAAAACTTGGGAACTTTTTTAAACTCAAGTCTAAGTAACAAATTCTGTTTGGACCGTATACCCATGAATATACCAATGCCCCTTTTGAATTGACGGATGAACCTCGGCCGACAAAACGCCATTTTTAATCGATGAAATACACTTCAATGTGGAAAGTGATACTTCACAATCATGGTCTTCATCACTTCAATGCTCCCCATCATTCATTTCCTCCTCTAGTTGTCCAACTATTTTCATAACATCATAGTTGGCAATCTTTCGGGTACTGTAATTTCTTTTGATGTGGTTCACATAGCTATGTATTTCCAAGGCGTAGTAATTTTCCAACTCAAATATGGAATCCTCCTGAAATTCGGTAGTTTCACCTATTTTTCTTTTTCCATATGATCTTGCGTGGTAGACAATTTTATTACTGTTGCCGTCCTCATCTATCCATTCTATGGTCACTTCAATGAAGTCGTCCATGCGTTCCCGGAGTTTATAACTGGCTTGCTTTGGAATTTTGCCAAGTTCGTATTCAGACTTTACCAAGTCTAGAATCCATTTTTCTAAAAAGTTTTCTTTCATGTTGGTTAACTTTTGTTTAGGTGTTCTGATTTGGGCCTATTTCAGACGTAATAATTGTTTTTTGAGGTTGATGGTTCAAATCCCATATTGGGATGGGTTGGTTTTTTCCATGGACCAGTGATGATATGGTCTATTGGAAGGCAAATAGTTTAGAGATTGAAACATATTGCAAAGAAGAGGTTGGATAATTGGGCAATATGTTAGGAAAGGTTGAGCAGCTTGAATTATTTTAATCCATATGTAATATATTCTTTAACCAATTCAAGGTTTTTGTTCGGGCCTCGGAGCTTTGGGTATTGTCATCGGTATCAAAACCATGGCCAACTCCTTCATAAATGTTAAGCTCAACGGACTTCCCTTTTTCGGCCAATAGGCCCGCTAAGCATAGAGAACCTTCAGAAAGGGAATCCCCTGTTGGGATTTGAAATAGGATAGGTGCATAGTTTTGGTATATGTTTTTTTCCAAGGCCTCGGAGTTACAAGGACTACTGCCCCAATAATTGTACCCGCCAGACCCTCCATAATAGAATACGCCACCGGCAAACCCTTGCTGGGGTCTTGGCTCAGGGGACATTACCCCGGAAGAAGTATCGTATTCTTTCCCACCAAAGCTTTGTGTCCATTCCCAGCCTGTTGGTGTGGTGTTGGTGTCATATAGTGTAGATATAACGGATGTTCCACCATCTGAAAACCCCAATAAACCTATATCCTCGGAGCGCACTACTGGACTCCCATCCTTGAATTTTATTTTTCTGAGTTGGGACATTGCGGCATTGGCATCCCTTGATCGGATGAATTGGGAACTGATCTTGAAATTATCCGGGGCTGTTTCCCATTTTCCACTTTTCTCAGTAGCACCCCGTCCTGAAAAACTGTCAACAAAGGCCCCAACCATGCAGTTATTGTCAAACAATTCCTTCCATTCACGGAATTGACTGCTCATGGTCTTGCTTTCAGGATTATCATCCTTCCACATACCGCCGGAGCCATGTAGCACTACCACGGCAGGCAAAGGGGCAAGGGCATCACAATCTTTAGGAACGGATAGGTACACAGGAACCCTTACCTGATGTACCGGAATATAGATAATAGTATCACGGGTAGATGAATTGATGACAATCTCTCGTATTTCAGAATCAAAATAGACATCATCATCACTGCAGGATGAAAAGGCTAAAAGACCGCAAAAAATTATGGGGAGGCTAAGTAGTTTGAATGATTTGGGAAATGACTTCATAATTCAATAAAATTAGTTTGTTAATAAGTGCATGTACAGTTTGAAATGCCCTGGAAGAGGTCAATGCCCAAGGTGAGGACGTGGGTGCCAGTGGAGTATCCCAATATTTCGTTCATGACGAGCTGATAGGAATATCCAAAGTAAAAATCCCCTTTTTTCAGCCCCATGATAGGGGCAAAATAAAGAGGCGTTCCAAGTTGGTCGTTCAAAAATCTATAGGTTAGACCAACATAGTAGTAGTCCATAAAATCATACTTTCTTATTTTTAAATTCAAATCGGTTACGGACCTATTGTCATTCTCAAAGTATTGTAGAAATATCGAAGGTTCTATTTCGTAGTCCGACCTTTTGGTTTTTCGATACTTGTACCCAGAATAGAGATAATAATTCCGAAGAGTATTGGGCTCGAAAATGGGATTGAACTTTTTAAAATCTTTATCTAAAATGTTGCCAACATTCAAACTCATATAAAATCCGCCTTTACGATAAAGAAACCCTAGGTCAAAATTGGGATTGCTTGATGACCGGTCATCCACCACTGCTTGATCATTATTGTCCTTAAAGTTCTCAATGTCTATTCTAAACTGGTTCAGATTGAATGACATGGCCATGGAAAAAAAATGATTTTCATATTTGTTTATGGTCAAATGATGGGCAAAGGAAACTTTGCCGCCGCGTTGTTTGGTCTCACCATTGGAATCATTGTAGAGTACCATTCCTATCCCGGATCTATTTCCCAATCGAACATCGGCAGATAATGATTGGGTATCTGGTGCATCCCGCACACCTACCCATTGGGTGAGTCCATTCATACGGACTTTTACATAGTTTCCAATCCCTGCATAAGATGACGACATTAAAAATGGATTGTCCGATAGGTATTGGGATAATTGGGGGATGGTCAATTCCTGGGCATTGATTACATACAGATTAAACAACAATAGTATCTTGATAATTCCTTTCATCACTAGCTCATTTTATCTGTATAAGGTAAAGTGTCCAACAAACTCCCGGTCAGAGCCATCATTCAATTTTATGATGTACCAATAATCACCTGAGGGAAGGGGCTTTGATTCATAATAGCCATCCCAACCTTGGTCCATGGTCCCCATGATTTTGATTTTCCTGCCGTATCGGTCAAAAATGTAGGTTTGAACATCTGGGAACCATTCCATGTTTCGTGGTCTCCAATAATCATTCTGCCCATCATTGTTTGGCGTGAAAAAATTTGGGACAGATAGTTCAATCAGGGTCATTGTTATGGTTTCCTTGGTTTCACAACCGTTATGGTCCACAACACGTACAAGAAAAGTTCCGCTCCTATTTATGGAAAATGTATTGGATGAAGTTCCAGGGTTATCCTCAAAATAGTAAGTGTAAGGAGGGAAGCCTCCAGAAACATTGGCAGTTATTTCATTTACGTAAACATTTGCCAAGGAAAGGTTAAGCGGTTCAACAGAATCTATGGAAAAAGGTATTTCCAAAAGGCAACCATTGGTGTGCAATATGGATAATGAATGATTTCCTGGATTGATGTCACCAAAATTTGGAATGATGACAAAGTCATTGGGATTTGTAGAATCTAAGGCATAAAGGACAGCGTTGCTGATGGATGGGTCGGACAGTGTGACTGAAATAGTATTGGTAGGCAATCCGGAATCACATAAATAGATTGGCTCTATGGATGCATCAAGGTTCGGCCCACCGGCCAAGATTTCAAAGCTGGTTTCAGATTGACAACCATTTTGGTCTGTCACGGTCAATGTATGACTTCCAGCAGCTAGATTATCAAAGGAAAAAGAATTCTGGTTAAAGACTGTGGATGGCATAGAGTCCAATTGAACTGTCAGGGGCAGATTTGTATTGAAAACATTTACATGTACTATACCATCTTGGCTTTGCCAACAAGTCTCATTCTCTACGTTGGTCGATATCTCAAATCCTGTGATGGTCACGGTAAAGGAGTTCTCCATGTCAGTGCAGGACCCGTTGCCGGGGCTGAAGACGTAGATGGTGGTCGTTGTGGTGATGGCGTCGCCTGCCAGCAAGGCGTTGCCTCCCCCGTTGGGCGCATCGAAATAGTTGCCCTTGGCCAGTGCAGGGAGGATGTAGGCGTCACAGCTATCGACATCCAAAGGTGCATCGGGCCTTGGCTGTTCGGTGACGGTGACGGTTGCCGTTGCGTCGGTGGTGCATGGTGCTGTCGCGGGGACGGTATAGGTGTAGGCTCCCGCCCCGTTGAATGCGGGGCTCCAGTTGCCC